>JADMIO011116402.1_pt1 | contig 129644 bp, 112 predicted proteins | sample 8958161 | NCBI WGS metagenome assembly JADMIO01 (sample SAMN16585339, study PRJNA669376) | soil metagenome | isolation source: Crop rotation soil | place: USA: Cullars Rotation, Alabama | collected 2011
GCCGCGACTTCAAGTCACGTGAATTCCAAGCTTCGGATCCCACTGTGCTGGAAAGGAGATCGATGAACCCCAGACGGTCAAAGAGGCATAAAGCGTTATGTGCGGCTTCGCCGGAGTGATTGCCTGGGACGAGCGCTACCGCGTGTCGCGAGACACGCTGGCGAAAATGTCTGCGGCGATCGCCCACCGCGGCCCGGACGGGGAGGGAATGTATTTCTCCCCCGATGCCGAGATCACGCCGGACCGGCCGCAGGTCGCACTCGCGCACCGCAGACTCGCGATCATCGACCCCGACCCACGAGCCAATCAACCCTTCACGGATGCGCAGGGTCGGTGGCTCGTCTTCAATGGCGAGATTTACAACTTCCGCGAGCTTCGCGCCGAGCTGACATCGCTCAAACCTGATTACGAATGGCGAACCGACTGCGATACGGAAGTCCTGCTCATCGCCTACGACGCGTGGGGCGAAAAATGCGTCGAGCGTTTTAATGGGATGTTCGCATTTGCAATCTGGGACGGCGTGAAACGCGAACTGTTCCTGGCCCGCGATCGGATGGGGCAGAAGCCGTTGTACTACACGAATTTGCCGCGATCAGCCGGGATTGCGTTTGCGAGCGAATTGCAATCGCTTCGTGAGCTGCCCTGGGCCTGTACAAATTTGGATCAGGCAAGTTTGATCGAGTATTTGCGATGGGGATACGTGCCGGCGAATCTGACCGCATTTCGTCACATCGCGAAACTGGAGCCAGGCCACGTACTGAGCTCCGACGATCCCGAGTCGCAAAGCTACTTTGATTCCAACAGGCCAAACTTGCAGCAGTCGAATCGAACGTCGGTGCGAACGCTGGTTGAGCGAGCGGTGTCTCGGCAGGTTGTCGCAGATGTGCCATTAGGCTGTTTTCTCTCCGGCGGGTTGGACAGCTCCGTGATCGCACTGGCGATGACGAAGGCCGCTCAGCCGGGACAGCGCGTTCAGACGTTCAGCATCGGCTTTGATGATCCGCGCTACGACGAGACACAATACGCTACCGCTATTGCCGCACATCTCGGCACCGCCCACCGCGCATTCGAAGTGAAGCCCAAGGCCGCCGACGACCTGCCCAAGTTGGCTAGGGTGTTCGGCGAGCCGTTTGCGGATTCGTCCGCGCTCCCGACGCAATACCTTGCGCGGGAAACGCGCGGGTATGTGAAAGTAGCATTGAGCGGCGACGGAGGTGACGAGCTTTTCGGGGGATATCGCCGGTACCGCGCTATGCAGTTAGAAGGTGTCATTCGACGGGTACCTCGGAGCATGCGGAGAGCGTTCCGCGCCATAATTCCGCAAACGCTCTTGTCCCGCCATCCAAAGTCGCTCGGCTCACTCTCTGGCCGGCTCCTGCAATCGATCGATCTTCCAACGCATGATCGATACGCCAGTTACATGCGGTACTATTCCGATTCAGACATCATTGCGTTGCTTAGTTTGCCTGCGGAGCAACGGCTTGGCGATGGGCCTTGGATCGACTCGCTGAGGCGCGTATTCAGCCAGCGCAATCGAGGCCCGGTTGAATGCTCACTCGCATTCGATCGCGTGACTTATCTTCCTGACGACCTCCTCACCAAAGTGGACCGCGCGTCCATGCTCCACGCCCTCGAAGTCCGCAGCCCGTTCATGGACCACGAACTCGTTCAATTCGCAGCCGGGCTCACCACCGATCAACTCCTCAAAGGCGGCCCCAAGCGCATGCTGCGCGAGGCCTTTGCCAATGACCTGCCGGCGTGGGTCTTCAAGCGAAAGAAAATGGGGTTCGCCGTCCCCATCGGCGAATGGTTTCGCGACTCGCTTCGGCCGATGCTGCACGACCATCTGTTCGCCTCCGATTCGTTCGCGGCGTCGCATTTCAACATGAACGTCGTCCGTCGGCTGGTCGATGAACATCACACCGCCAGGGTCGATCATTCTCAGCGGCTGTACGCGCTGCTCATGCTGGAACTGTGGTGGAAAACGCAGCGGGGCTAGTCGGCGCTATCATTTGTTATGGGACGGCTGCGCTTGCCGGGCGCGCGAGCGGGGGTAGAGTACCGCGTGGCATGGATGCGAGCGGGTTTTGACTGGAGAAAATCATGTGTGGAATTGTCGCGTACGTCGGCCGGAAGACGGCTCAGCCGGTGCTGATCGAAGGATTGAAGCGCCTCGAATATCGCGGCTATGACTCGGCCGGCGTTGCGGTGATCGACGACAAGGGCGAGCTGCATGTCCGCCGCGCCGTTGGCCGGATCAGCGTGCTCGAAGAAAAGCTCTCTTCATCGGAAGGGTCGCTCCCCGATTCGCATATCGGCATGGCTCATACGCGCTGGGCGACGCACGGCGCGCCGACCGAAGCCAACGCGCACCCACATCGCGACAACACCGGTCACATCGCGGTCGTGCACAATGGGATTATCGAAAACTACGTCGCGCTGAAAAAGTTCCTCACCGAAAAAGGCCACACGTTCAGCAGCCAGACGGATACCGAGGTGCTCGCTGTTTTAATCGGCGACCTCTACGCCGAGCTGAAAAAGAGCGGCGGTGGGCGGAAGGACACCTCGCTCATGCAGCAGGCCGTGCAGGCTGCGCTGCACGAAGTGGAAGGAACGTATGGTATCGCGGTCATCTGCCGCGATGAGCCGGGCACGCTGGTCGTCGCACGAAAGGGCAGCCCGCTGATCGTCGGCGTGGGAGACGATGAATATGTCGTCGCATCCGATGCGAGCGCGATCGTCGAGCACACGACGCAGGTCATTTATCTCAACGACAATGAGCTGGCCATCATCACGCCCGATGGCTTCCGCACCAAGACGATCGATGACATCGAGTTCAGCCCCGTCATCAGCCAGCTTGAGAATAAGCTCGAGCAGTATGAGCTTGGAAATTATGAGCATTACATGCTCAAGGAGATTTTCGAGCAGCCGACCTCGATTCGAAATTGCCTCCGCGGCCGGGCGGAGCAGAAGGAGAGCCGGATTGTCCTTGGCGGCATCGGGGATCACGCGCGCGATCTGGTGAAGGCCAAGCGCATCATCCTTACCGGGCAGGGCACGGCGTGGCATGCGGGCCTGGTGGGCGATTACCTTTTTGAAGACCTCGCGAAAATCGTGACGGAGTGCACGTATGCGAGCGAGTTTCGCTATCGCAACCCGATCGTCGAAGAGGGCACGGTGATCATCGCCATCAGCCAGTCGGGCGAAACCGCCGACACGCTGGCGGCTTTGCGCGAAGGGAAAGAGAAGGGCGCACTCTCGCTGGGCGTCGTGAATTCCGTTGGCTCCACCATCGCCCGCGAGACCGATGCGGGAATTTACCTTCACGCCGGCCCCGAAATCGGCGTTGCGAGCACGAAAGCATTCACGGCTCAATGTGCTGTGCTGACCATGCTCGCGCTCTACATCGGCCGCCGCAAATTCATGGGGCAGGGGCAGACGCAGGAAGTGATCGATGGGCTATGCTCGATCCCCGGGCAGATGGAACAGGTGCTCGCCCAGAGCGACAGGATCAAGAAGATCACGGAGGAATTCGTCGATCGCGAAAACTGGCTGTTTCTCGGCCGCGGCTACCACTACCCCGTTGCGCTGGAAGGCGCGCTGAAGCTCAAGGAAATCAGCTACATCCACGCAGAGGGAATGCCCGCCGCCGAGATGAAGCATGGCCCGATTGCGTTGATCAATGAAGGAATGCCGGTGGTGTTCATCGCCACGCAGGGCAGCCAGTACGACAAGGTCGTCAGCAATATTGAAGAAGTGCGGGCGAGGGGCGGGCGCATTCTAGCGGTCGCGACAGAAGGGGACACGCAGATCAGCCGTTACAGCGATCACGTGATTTACATTCCTCATGCGATTGAGCCCCTGCAGCCCCTCTTGAGCGTGGTGCCGCTGCAGCTCATTGCGTATCACGCCGCAGTCGCGCGCGGGTGCAATGTCGACAAGCCTCGGAATCTAGCGAAGAGCGTGACGGTTGAGTAGGGGAAGAAATATTGAATATGGAATAGTGAATAATGAATGGAATGCCTCTTTCATTCTCCATTCCTTATTCACTATTCTGCATTTCCAATGGATGACCCTCGCGTTCGTTTTCTCAATGATGATCCCGTCTGTGCCGGTCAGTTTGTCCTTTATTGGATGCAGGCGTCCCAGCGCACCGAGTTCAATCATGCGCTGGAATATGCGGCTGCTCGGACGAATGAGCTGGATGTGCCGCTCGTCGTCGGCTTTGGGCTGATGGACGATTATCCCGAAGCCAACGCGCGGCATTATGCGTTTATGCTGGAGGGGCTGCGCGATGTTGCCGTATCGCTAAGAAAGCGCGGCGTTCATTTCGTCGTCCGGCGGGGTTCACCTGAAAAAATAGCGATCCAGCTTTCAAAACACGCGGCGCTGGTTGTGTGCGACTGCGGCTACCAGCGGCATCAGAAACGCTGGCGCGACGCGGTGGCCGATCAGGCCGGCCGGCGCGTGTTGCAGGTGGAGAGCGATGTGGTGGTGCCGGTGGAAGCCGCTTCAGACAAGCAGGAATACGCGGCCCGCACGATTCGGCCGCGGATTCATCGTCGGCTCGATGAATTTCTAAAACCGGTGAAACGGGTGAAGGTGCGCCGAACGTCACTTGCGTTGAGGATCGCGAGCACTATCGACGTGATGAATCCGCAGGCGGCCCTGTTGAAACTCAAGGTGGATCGAAGCGTAGACCCATCGCCGAAATTCATCGGCGGACAGGTTGAAGCACGCAAGCGATTCACACGCTTCTTAAAGACGAATCTGGCCGGCTACCACGAACGGCGGAACGAGCCTTCGGCCGCCGCGACATCCGCGATGTCGGGGTATCTCCATTTCGGGCAGGTGTCGCCGCTCGATCTTGCCCTGCAGGTCATGGCGTCCGGGGCGCCGGCGGTGGATCGCGAATCGTATCTCGAAGAATTGATCGTCCGCCGCGAGCTGTCGACCAATTTTGTGAATTACTGCGATCAATACGATCGGTATGAATCGTTACCAAGCTGGGCGCGCAAAACGCTGGCGTCGCATCAGAAGGACAAGCGGCCGTACGTTTACTCGCGGGCTGAACTGGAAACGGCGCAGACCCATGATCCGTATTGGAACGCAGCGCAGATGGAAATGGTCAAAACCGGTTTCATGCACAACTACATGCGGATGTACTGGGGCAAGAAAATTCTCGAATGGAAGCGGAAGCCGCAGGAAGCCTACGCCGACACGCTGTATCTCAACAACAAATATTTTCTCTGTGGCCGCGATCCCAATGCATACGGCAACGTGGCCTGGATCTTCGGCCTGCACGACCGCCCCTGGGGCCCGGCCCGAAAAATATTCGGGACGGTGCGCTATATGAACAGTGCGGGGCTGGAACGCAAATTCGACATGGATGCGTACGTGCGATACGTGGATCAATTAGCGCAATAGGCTAACCCGTTCCTTCAACTGCAGGCGCGATCGAGGCCACGTAACGCATCAGCGACTCATCGTGCGGCGTGAACGTGAGTTCTCTTCGCTGAAACACTTTCGCCGCGACTTCCATCGCCTTTTCGAGTCGGTACGGCTCCTTGCCGCGGTCTGTGCAAAAGCTGTAGCTCGCTACGAATCGCTCGGCCGGTCCTGTCGTCGCAATCATGCTGCCGTAGCCGATGTAGGTGCCGGTGGTCAGGCGCGTGAGGATGGCGGTCTTCGAGTGATCGCCGATCAGGACGCCGAGCTTTACCTTTCCAGTGGTCACTTCCCGGTTGCCCATTTCGATCGTGATTTCCCCGTAGGTGTTTTTGAGGTTGCTGGTTGTCGTGCCGGCGCCGAGGTTGATCCATTCGCCGAGATAGCTATCGCCAAGGTAGCCGTCGTGGGCTTTGTTGCTGTTGGCGAGCATGATAGCGTTGGAGACTTCGCCACCGACGTTGCAGTACGGGCCGATGCTGCAGCCGGCGCGGATCAGTGTGAGCGGGCGGATAAACGTGCGACGGCCGATGTAGCATGGACCGTTTAAAACCGAGTTCGCGCCGATGATCGCGTGAACATCGATGACGACCGGGCCCTTCGTCGCATCGATCACCACGCCAGGCCCGATTGATGCGGTCTGGTCGATGGAGACGATCTGATCGCCGATAACGTGATACGGACCGACAGGCCGCTCCAGCGACGGCAACGTCGCGGCGTCCGCGATGATTTGCTTTTCGCTGGCATGAATCAGGTCCGGCAGAGAACCGGCGAGCCAACCCTGCATCGGCTGGCGTGGTAAGTCGCAGAGCTTGAGCCAGACAGCGGTGCGCAGCATGACACCATTGGCTGACAGGCCCGGCGCCCGCACGGATCCAGCGAGCAGGATGCGCCCGCGATCGTCGTCGCCTCCGATGATGGTTCCATCGGCCAGTGGATTGAAGGTGGCCGGCGGAACCAATCGCCCGTTCCACAGCAGGGCCTGTTCATCGTTCAGCGGCTCATTTACAGTGGTCGGGATCGAGAGCTTGGGGGCGAGGCGCGCTCGAAAGAAATCGGCCAGTTCGGGTCGAACCCACAGGCTCAGGCGCGTCGCGCCCAGGCGCTGCATCTGCTTGCGCAGCAGGGTGGACGTTCCGGAGAGCAGCGAAAAAACGGGCCGGCTCAATGTCAGCGGCGCAAACGCCGGCCAGCGGGAGCCTTCAAAGATCACGACATGCATGCTGGAAGAATACCGGCGTCAGAGCACTTTGGCGAAGTGATAGACCATTTCCAGAATGGGCGTCTTGATTCCTTTCGCCTGACCGCGGCGCAGGGGCTCCCCGAGAATCGCTTCAACTTCCAGCGGCCGATTCTGCTGGCGGTCAATCTGCATGCTGGTGCGGTAGGGGCCCATCTCTCGCGTGTTCGAGATTTGTTTCGAGACCATGCCGTCCGGCATGGTGACGCCCTCGGCTTTGGCGATCGCGATCACTTCGGTCATCAGGTTTTCAACGAGCCCGGTCCCGGCGGCGGTCGCGATGAGCCGATCGGTTGTCAGGTCCATCACCGCGCCCAGGCCATTGAATGGAATATTCCAGACAAGCTTTTGCCAGCGGATGGTGAGCAGGTCGCCAACGGCTTCGCAGCGCACGCCGCTTTCTCGAAACAGCGCGGCGATTTGCTCGGCCCGCCACACGCCCATCGAAGAATCAAATTCACCCAGGCGAATTAATCCGTGTGCGGTGTGATGGATGATGCCGGGTTCGCCGCGGTTGATGCAGACGAATGCAACGCCGCCGAGAATGCGCTGTGGCCCAAATAAAGTGGCCAGTTGTTCCTCATTTCCCAGACCATTCTGCAAAGTGAGGATGGCGGTGCCCGGTTTCAAAAGAGGGGAAATGAGGGCGGCCAGTTGATCATTGCTCGTCGTTTTAAGGGCGACAATGACGAGGTCCGCTTGAGGCATCTCTTCGGCCCGGCGGTGGAAATGGGCCGACCCTGCCGAAATTTCAAAATCGCCATCGGTGCTTTTGATGGTCCACCCGCGTTGTCGCACGATGTCGAAGTCACTTCGCAGGAGAAAGTGAACGGCATTGCCGTGCTGTGCCAGCCGAGCGCCGTAATAAGCGCCGATGGCGCCGGCGCCGACGACCGCGATGACAGGTGAATCGGCGAGCGCTGTAGGCGGCGAAGTCATGGGGAAATAACGGTAGACAGTAAGATCGACGCCGGCAACTCACGCTGGCTGATCGCCCATCTTGCTCTTGGGGTCGAAGGATAGCTTTTTGAAATGCCCGAGCAGCAGCGTTATCGCGCCGACACAAGCGTGGAGAAGAACTGTCCAGCCGATGGTGTGCGGCAGATCGTATGCAATATCCTGATTCAGCACGGTGAACTGGTTGTACATGAGCCGGCGCTCGGTCCAGACGGGGCGCATCGTGTCGAGGACGCCGTCGATCGCAAGCGGCGGGTGCGCGGGGGTCAGCCAGGAAAGCCAGACTTCGTGCCCGGGCAGCCAGTGACTGAGCCAGATCGGCCAGGTGAGCCAGGCGAATCCAATGAGTACGACAGTCGCTGAAGCGGCGGTTGCAGAAATCCGCACGCGAATCAGCATGCGCGTGATTCCCCACAGTGCAAAGACGTATCCGCCTAGCACGACCAGGCACCGGGCGATCTGGCTCGCGCTCAGCGCGGGATTGCTCGCTGCGATGATCCAGATGAGGGCCGTTCCGAGGATTGCGCCCGACGCTGCAGCCGCCTGCGCGCCGAGTCTTCTTTCTCCACCCACAATCGGCGGGATGACCATCGTGATCAGCGCCAAGCTTCCCAGGAACAATCCGGTCGAAGCGCCAGCGGCGACGTAGCACGCGAGTGATGCTGCGGCCATCAGCAGAAATGGCGCGACCGCCGGGAGGTAGATGCGCGGGGCGAGCATGGTTTTTTTCGAGATGATTACTTGATCTCGGGCTCTGTTTTCTCGGCTTCGGCTTTCTCAGGCTCTTTGGATGGGGAGGGTGTCGTCAGCTTTTGATATTCCTTTTCAAGCTCATCGATCGCGAGCTGAATCCGGTCGGCTTCGTCAATCAGGCGCTGCTGCTCGCTGCGCAGGGCCGTGATCACGTCATAGTGGGCCTGGGCCGCTTCGCGCAATGCATTTTCATGCGGCCGCACGCGCTGCATCCAGAAATCGTGCAGCTTTTTGGCACGCGCTTCATCGATGTTGACGTCGGAAATGCGCTGATCCCCCGTGGCCGCCGCGCCAGTGGCCGGTGATTCAGCTGCGCGCGCGGCTTCCGCTGCCGGCGCTGGTGCTTGTACTGCAGGGACTGCAGCCGGGGCGTGCACGACCGCGCCCGCGGGCTCGATCACCAGTGTCACTTTGGTTCCGCCCGGCGGCGCAGTGTCGGGATTTCGTTCCCACTCGAGTGTTTCATTGGCGTTGCTCGCGAGGTCCGGGATGTCGATAACTGTGAGATCAAAATTCACGACGCTGATGATGTAGCCCGTCGCATCGGCGGCGTAGGTGCCGTCTTTCATCTGCTTGGACCCGACAAACACCCAGGTCATCGCCCGCATCGGCTTCTTGGTCTTGGAATCGCGCATCAGGCGATAGGCGGGAACGGATACCGTTTTTCCATCTTTTTCCCACTCCGCATGGATCTGCAGCGGCGGACCCTGCGGAGGCGACCACTTCTTAGCCGCCTCGGAATATTCGACGGGCTTACCCGGCTTGAGGCCGATCGCCAGAAGAGCTGTGTGAAGATCAGAGGGCTTCACCGCCGAGCGCATGATCGCTTCATGCTCGCTGGTATTGGTGAGTACGCAGAAAAATTCCAGCGGCGCGTCCACGTCCAGTGACTCGGCGTCAACGCGGACTTGCTTGTTCTTGATGTCGAACGTGACGCCAGGCAGCTTGCCGATTTTGGCCGGCTGATCCTGCGCGCAGGCCGGCAGCGAGGCGATGACGCAGATGGAAAGAACAGATATCAGCCGTGGAATGCGAGAAGCAAATAGACGCATGAGCAACCTCCAGGAGTGGGAGGTGCGAGTTTAGCTTGGTCGGCAGGAGATTGCGATGAAAAGAGTGACGCTGAGCTGACTTAAGTACGGCGTGGATTCATCACGCCGGTTTCATGGACATCGGAATCGGCGTGATAAATCACGCCTAACAGAAGACAAATGGCCGATCGGATTGGAGAGATGAGCAAATCGCATCATCTCTCCAATCCAGTTTCAGCGCGAACGAGTTCAGTCCTATGGCGTCGCGTCCGAATGCGGCACCAGATCTGGCTGCTGGCGATTGAAATAAACCGATCCTTCGTACCAACCGGCTGCGGCTTGTTTGCAGCGGAGGATGGTGCAGTGCACCGCTAGAACATCTCCGTTGTCCGGCCGCGCGATTCGCAGGCTGCCGCCGTAGCCGAGCGGGAGTCTGTGCGGGGTGATAAATCCCAGTCCGCGGCTGCTGACGTCGCGGGTAAAAATTTCCCGCGCGTCGTCACCGGGCACATCGCTGAAAAGCGTCAGCCAGGCCCGGACCCGATAATCCATGCGTTTTTCGGCCCGGCGTTCCTTTACGCCCAGGTGTCGACCCGCGTCGAGCGCTGTAAGGATCATCTCCGCATACGCCGGCCAGGCATCCGAGGTGGGGGGCTCGGGGGTGATTGAGAAAATCGCTTTTTCGTCAAGAAGAGTCATCGGGAAGCTCCAAAAACAGCGTCAGGCGGCCATCCGCCGTTGCTGCCTTTTCGAAGGTCAGTCTGGCGGTTTCACGGCCGGGTTGGATGTACGATTCACTCGTAAAACAGGCAAACGACTCGGAAAAATAAGGCGAAAAACCGCATTAGCGGGGCAAAAGTGCGGTTTGTCAGGCTGCGGTCTATGATCCACCACGATGATCAAGGTGCAGGATCTGGGAACGATGCCTTACCAGGCGGCCTGGGCGCTTCAGGAAGCGGCCCACGCGGAGGTGGTCGCCGGAGGCCCGGAGAGGCTGTTCCTCGTTGAGCACGCGCCGGTCATTACTTTTGGACGCAGGGCGGGTGTCGAGAAAAATCTGCTCGCATCGGCCGAGACGCTTGCGAGTCGAGGCGTGGAAGTCGTCCAATCGGATCGCGGGGGAGACATCACCTTTCATGGCCCAGGCCAACTCGTCGCGTACCCCATTATTCGACTTAATGACCATGGCCTCAGTGTCGGCGGCTACGTGCACGCGCTGGAAGATGCGGTGATTCACACACTGGCTGATCTAGGCGTGAGCGCCGGGAAAGATGCCTGCGCCGTTGGCGTATGGACGCAGGATGGCGATGTCTCAGCGAAACTGTGTGCGATCGGCGTACGCATCCGCCGGGGTGTTTCGCTTCATGGACTGGCGCTGAATGTGACGACCGACCTCAGTTTTTTCAACTTGATTGTGCCGTGCGGCCTTCAATGCCGGGCCGTCACTTCGTTGCAAAAGCTGTTGGGTAAAGATGCGCCGCCGATGACAGTGGTAAAGGAAGCCCTGACACGGCGGATCGAGCAACTTATCACACGGTGATCTAGCGGCGCCTTCGCTTGCCCACGCCCATCGGGATCGTCACAATTCATCCTGATGCGATTCCACTCGGCCATCACAGACCTGCCGTCCACGCGCGATGCGGCGGCCACGCTGATTGCCGACGCGCGCCAGGCGCTGGGAAACAAGGTGGACGCCGTTTTTCTGTTTCTCTCGCCGCATCACATCGAAGAGTCCGAAGAGGTTGTCGAAAAAATCTGGTTGGAGCTCGATCCGCAGGCGCTCATCGGGTGCTCCGCGGAAAGCGTGATCGGCGGTGATCGAGAGCTGGAGCGCCGGCCGGGCATGTCGATTCTCGCAGCGACGCTTCCTGATGTGCGCCTTCACCCTTTTCATATCGCGGACTGGGATGAAGTGATGAGCGATTCGGAAGCATTGTCTCATCGAATGGGGCTCGGGCCGCTGACGCGCGCGATCATCGGATTTGGCGATCCGTTCTCTACGCCGGTGAACAAGCTGCTTCCGATGCTCGATGAGCATGCGAGCCACGCGCCGCTCATCGGCGGCATGTCGAGCGGCGGCCGATCGCATGGCGAAAACCGATTGTTTCACAATGACTGTTCACACAGTGAAGGGTTTGTCGGCCTGAGTATTGCCGGATCGGTTGAGGTGTCGACGCTGGTCAGCCAGGGATGTCGGCCGATTGGCAAGCCGGTCGTCATCACCAGGGCGCATGACAACATCATCGAACAACTCGGCGGACGGCCGGCGCTGGAAGTGTTACGCGACCTCGTGACCCAGCTACCGGAGGTCGACCGCGAGCTTCTGGCGCATGGGCTGTTTATCGGGCAGGCGATCACGGAGTATCGCGAGCGGTTTGATCGCGGCGATTTTCTGGTGCGCAACGTGATCGGGATCGACGACAGCGCAAAAACCATTGCGGTGGCGGAATACGTTCGTCCGGGGCGGACTGCGCAGTTCCACGTGCGCGATGCCGATACCGCAAGTGAAGATTTGGCGCTGCTGCTCGAATCGCATCGTGCCAGGGGTACATCGCCTGCGGGGACGCTGCTGTTTAACTGCAATGGCCGGGGCACGCGACTGTTCAGCGACGAAGGGCATGACATTCGGGCCACGCAACTGGCGTTTCCGGAAACGCGCGTTGCGGGATTCTTCGCCGCCGGCGAATTCGGCCCTGTTGGGGGGCGTAATTTTCTTCATGGCCACACCGCGAGCTTTGCGATGTTTCGCCCATCGGTCGTGACTCAGGAGGCGCAGCATGAGTACCGATCCAGCTCCAGAAAGTGAAGCAGCCGTGATCCCGAAGGGGCCGCGCCCACTGCTGAACGTACGCGATGACCTGGCTTACGTTCTGCCCATGGCGGTGTATCTCGCGTTCATGTGGGCGGGTGGAAACTGGAAATCTTTTTATCCGCTGTCTTATGTGCTGCGAACCGTTGCAGTTGCAACCTTGCTCGTGCTGTGCTGGCGTCATTACACCAAAGTGCGGTGGGATTACTGGTGGGTGGGGATTCTCTTAGGCATCGTCGGCTTCCTGCAATGGGTGCCGATGCAACTATGGCTGCAGCAGTTCTCCATCTTTGCCCCCGGACACGCCCGCGACATTTTCAATCCATACCGGGATCTTCCGTCGAACATGGTCTGGCCGTTTATCGCTGTGCGGCTCATCGGAGCCGTGCTGATCGTCCCGGTCATGGAAGAGCTTTTCTGGCGCGATTTTCTCTGGCGGCAATTGCTGTCGCCGAACTATTTCAAACTCGCCAGCGTGGGCGAATGGGCGCTGGGACCGATTGCGATTGTCACGGTCGCCTTCGCGTCGGTGCATGGTCACTGGTGTGTGACCGCGGCGGTATGGGGAGCCATGATCGCCGCCCTGCTGATCTATACAAAAAGTTTGGGCGCCTGCATTTTGATGCACGCGACGACAAATTTGCTGCTGGGGATCTACGTGCTTTGGACGAGAGACTGGTCATTCTGGTGACCACTGTTTCCAATAATGATCGTGGTTCGAGACAGGTACGGTATCAGGCGCTGACGTAGCGCCGCATCACGTCCGCACCGTCGCTGCTCACAACGCCCGAGAGTCATTCGTTTTTCCAAGTCGCCGCGCTCACATGCCATTTCAAACCCACCGATGAGCCCAATAGGTGCAGGTCATTTACAGACCTTCGCCGGAGGGTGAATGGGTCGATGGGTTCTTCCAATTCTCGTGTGCGCCATATCGCTGATTCCGATCGGCAAGTCGCATGCGCCCGTGCGCTCGGATGCGGTTCCACTGTCGGCCGGGGCGATTCGTGCGGTGCTGCCGGTGGAAGAAAAAGTGGTCGATCCGTGGATCGTGAGCGGCGTAGACGGTTTATACGCGCGGGCCGGCGTGGATGCCGATGATGCGGCGCCGCCCGAGGAAACTGCGCTGCCTATCGAAGAAGAGAAAAAACGAAAACTCACCCGCCTGATTTTTCTGCCGGCCAGTGCAAGACCTTTTAATGAGCAGGTTGCCTCGGTGCCGCAGGAACCGATCACGCTGGGGCACGATGGCTCGCCCCCGACTCGCTGGACACCCGATCTTGTCGCATTTACCGGCGGCGGAGTTGGCGGCGGGGGCGGATCGACGTCCACGGATTTCCCCTTTCCGCCTGAGCACGAGCCGTGGGGGGTGCCTCCCAGTGAAGTGCCGCCTGGCGAGATACCAGGGGGCGAAACGCCCGGCAGTGGAGGTGGCGGCGCAACGGTTCCGGAGCCTGCGTGCCTTTCCCTTCTCGGGTTCGTTGCCATCGCCTTTCGCCGCCCTGATCGCGGGCGCGGGGAACGTAATCAAAACGCCAGGTCCGCTGCAGCGGCCGCTTAATTCGGCTGTTCGCAACCCATTCCTCCATTTCCAAACCGGGCCTTTGCTCCTCATTCGACGACTTCCTATCATCGTGGGCGAATGAAAGTCGTCCTGATGGGAGGAACTGTTTTTGATGTCGCCTCGTCGTTTGTACATGGATAATGCGGCCACCAGCTTTCCCAAGCCCAAATCGGTTTTGGAGGCGATGGCGAACTACATGACCGGGCTCGGCGCCAGCGCCGGCCGCGGTGCGTACTCCGAAGCGGTCGAGACGGGCGCGCTGATCAACCAGTGCCGCTCCCGGCTGAACCGTCTTTTCAACGGCGAACGTCCGGAGCATTTTGTCTTCACGCTCAACTGCTCCGACGCGCTGAACGTCGCGATCAAAGGACTCATCGAGCCGGGGCGCGGCGGTCACGCGATCTGTACACACATCGACCACAATTCCATCCTGCGGCCGCTGAACACCCTGCAATCGCGCGGCTGGATCCAGCAGACGCAGGTTCCCGTCGATTCCGTGACGGGTCTGGTCAATCCGGACGATATCCGCCGCGCAATCCGCCCCGACACGAGGCTCATCGCGGTGACGCATGTCAGCAACGTGACGGGAACGGTGCAGCCGATCCGCGCAATCGGTCAGATTGCCCGCGAGGCGGGGGTGCCGCTCGTGGTGGATGCGGCGCAGTCCGCAGGACATGTTCCGATTGACGTGCAGAAAGACTGCATCGATCTCCTGGCCGCGCCTGGTCATAAAGGCCTTTTGGGGCCGCCGGGCACGGGATTTCTTTACATCCGGCCCGGTTTGGAGACCAAGCTTGAGACCATGCGCGAAGGCGGGACGGGCTCAGCGAGTGAGCACGCGGTGCAGCCGGATTTCATGCCCGACAAATTCGAACCGGGAAGCCACAACGCGGTTGGGATCATCGGTTTGTCCGAAGGTGTGAAATGGGTGCTGGATCAAACGGTCGAGAAATTGTTCGCGCATGATCGCGAACTCATTGGCGCATTTCTCGAAGGTATGGCCGATGTGGAAGGGCTAACCTACCTCGGCCCGCGTGGCGTGAAAGATCGAATTGGCGTATTCAGTGTGCGAGTCGCAGGTTTGGATCCGCATGAATTGGCGGCGATTTTGGAAAGCGAATTTGGCGTGCTCACTCGCGCAGGAATTCACTGTGCGCCGCTCGCGCACGCCTGCCTGGGAACCATTGATACCGGCGGGGCGACGCGGCTGAGCTTCGGACCGTTCCTGTGCGCGCAGGATGTCAGCTATGCGGCGGACGCGCTGGCGCAAATTACAGAAACACTATCGAGCGAACGCCGATCGGCGAATGCGCAAGCGGCGGCTAAATAAGTTCAAGGGGCTGGCTATTCGATCGCAGCACGCCCGATGGCCGCAACAATTTGGGTCGCCACTTCCACTGCGGCCAGCCCGTCCTGTGCGGATACGACCGGGGGCGTTCCATCTTTTACGCAGGTAATGAAGCTTTCCAATTCGCTCTTGAGCGGCTCCGTGTCACTGATCGCCAGTTCTTCAATCGAAACAATGTCGGAATATTTCAGATCAGACATGTCGCGAATTTCGCCGCTGCGAATCTTGCTGACCACATCGCGAATCGCGTCCACGTTGCCGGTCCGTCGTGCGACGATGCCATAGCGCTTCTGATAGTCAATTGAAACATAGGCGTCGCGGCTGAACACGCGCAGCTTGCGCTCCGTCTTGAGCGCCAGACGTGAAGCGGTGATGTTGGCGACGCACCCGTTCTCGAACGTCATACGGACGTTGCAGATGTCTTCGCTCTCGCCGATGACGCTGACGCCAACGGCGTCGATCTTGGCCACCTTCGATTGGGCGAGTTTGAGCACGATGTCGATGTCGTGAATCATCACGTCGAGAACGACACCAACATCCATGCTGCGGAATGAAAGGGGGCTGATGCGAGAGACTTCAATAAATTGCGGGCGGATCTCAAGACGATCCATGGCGCGAATGGCCGGGTTGAATCGCTCAATGTGGCCGACCTGCACCGGCCGGTTGTACTTTCGAGCTGCGTCGACGATGCGCTGCGCTTCGGCCACGTCATGTGCCAGCGGTTTTTCAACAAGGCAAGCGACGCCATGCGAAAGCAGAAGCTCCGCTACATCGGCGTGATGAATAGTCGGGACTGCGATCGTGGCGGCTTTTACCTCAACGGCCCCGAGCATTTCCTGAGGCTTGGTGAAAGAGCGGCAGCCAAATTCATCGGCGACCGTCGCGGCCACCGCAGGGTCGGTGTCGCAGACGCCAACAAGCTTTACGCCGGCGAGTTCAGAATAAACCCGTGCGTGAAAGCGCCCCATGCGCCCGCAGCCCACGACCGCGACGGGTAGAATATCTTTTTGATGATCGCCTGAGTCACTCATGCAACGTTTCCCAGTTACTACAATCCGCCTCCGCCCCAGTAGGACGAATTATAATGGCGCGCGAAAGACTTGTCAGGGAACGTCGGCATCCAGATCAGTTACAGGTGATGCGGTGACGAAGTGGCTTACCGCTGACGCTGGCTTTCCTGGTAACGCCCATGTTTGCCCAGGTCGCGGCGCTTGAGGAAATCCAAGAGATAGCGCACATGTCGATTGAGTTCGCCGTTCGACGATTCCAGTTCCGACATCGCGACCGACAAGGGCTTTTTGCGGCTGAATAGCTGGCGATACCCTGCCTCGACGGCGTCGATATCTTCGGCGGCCATGCCGCTCCGGCTCATGCCAACTTTGTTAAGGCCGCGAATCTGGTCAGCGCCGTCAATTTTCACAAACGGCGGTACGTCGTGATGGATGCGGGCGTAGCCGCCAAGGTAGGCGAAGTCGCCGACGGTGACGAAGTGGTGGAGGCCGACGCCACCCATCATGTTGACGTGGTCTCCAATAATGACGTGGCCGGCCATCATCACATTGTTGGCGATGACGCATTCGCTGCCGATCTGCGCGTCGTGACCGATGTGCGAATTCACCATGAACAGGTTGTTGCTGCCAACGCGCGTGATGCCGCCACCTTTTTCGGTGCCGATGTGAACGGTGCACGCTTCGCGGAAGACGTTGCCGTCGCCGATGATGAGTTCAGTGGCTGCGCCTTTGAACTTTTTGTCCTGCGGATAGGTGCCAATGACGGAGTTAGGAAAGAAAACGTTGTCTCGGCCGATGGTCGTTTTGCTGATGACGGTGACGCTGTTGAGCAGCCGGCATCCTGCACCGATGGTGACATCTGGCCCGATGACGCAAAACGGCCCGACCTCGACATCTTCGGCGATATTGGCCGACGGATCGATGACGGCCTGCGGCGAGATTTTCGGCATGGAGTCGGAGAAAAAGCGGAAGTTGAAGAGGCTCGAAAGCCACCTCGACCGGGACTTGTTCTCTTTTACTTTCGCTGCGTCCATGTGAATCCAATGCAGAAGTCAGAGCTTTGAATAACGGAAATATTCAATACTCGTTATCTCACGTCCTCATTTCTCATAAACCGGTTCCGCATCCACGAGCATGAACTTAACGTCCGCCTCGCAAGCAAGTTTGTCTTCGACAAAAGCCTTGCAGCGCAGGTGGCCCGTACGGCTCTTCACCCGAACCGTGATCGCTTCAAGAATCAGCTGATCGCCGGGTACGACGGGGTGCCGCATTTTTACCTTATCCATGCTGAGCAGGATCGCAAGTTTGCCTGTGTGTTCGAGCTTCTGGCTGAGGAGCAGGCCGCCAAGCTGCGCCATCGCTTCAACGATTAACACCCCGGGCATGATGGGCGTGCCGGGGTAATGTCCTTGAAAGAAAATGTCGTTGAAGGTGACGTTCTTGATTCCCACGGCTTTGTGATCGCCGACGACTTCGATAACGCGATCCACCAGCAGCATGGGGTAGCGGTGCGGCAGGATTCGTTGAATCCGCCGGATGTCCATGTGCGCATCGCGATGGAGAAGCGCCTGACGCCCGAACGACTCCTCCTGCTCCAGTAATTTTCGCGCAAGCAAATGATTGAGAGCATGGCCGCTTCGATTGGCAACGATGCGTCCACGAATTGGGCGCCCCACGAGGAACAGGTCGCCGACCAGATCCAGGAGTTTGTGCCGCGCGCATTCGTCCGGAAAGCGAAATTGATTATCGACGGGCCCTTCAGGCGCGATCACAAGAAGCTCTTTTGGCGTGAGATGTTTTCCCAGCCCGCGTGCGCGAAGCTCCTTGGCCTCATGTTCAAAAACGAACGTACGCGCGGGAGCCAGTTGCGAAACAAAATCGTCAAAACTTTCGTCGCCGGGGTTCCCCAGACGAAAACTGGCGATCTGCCGGCCGACTGGCGCTTCGGCTTCAAATTCGTAAATGATTTCAAGGTGGTCGGTTGGACCGGGGAGAGCGGCGAGCGTCGCACCTTCCAAGCTCACTTGAAGCGGCTTGCGAATGATCAGTGGTTTTTGATCGACGTCCTGCTCAACAATGCCGGCTTCCTGAATCGCTTCGACAAAGGCGCGGCTGCTGCCATCGCCGCCCGGCAACTCCCCAATTCGTCCGCCCGAAACTTTGACGACTGCATTATCGATGCCCATGCCGGAAAGGGCCGCCATGCAATGCTCGATAGTTTCCACGAACAAGGTGCCATTTCGGAGGCAGGTGCGCCTGGGGCGTTTGAGAACGTTGCCTACGAGGGCGGGAATTGTGGCGACTTTGCCGTCCTGTTCACGGACGAACATGATTCCGCTGTCGGGCGCAGCGGGGCCGAAGGTGAGGGCGGCATGCTCGCCAGAAAAAAGACCTGGCCCCTCAAAAGTGGCTTCTCGGGAAAGTGTGCGCTGGCGAACAACCAAGCCGGCCTCTTGCGGGAAAAACGCGGTCAAAACACTTCAAATGAACGACTTGGCACTATACCACGTCTGCGGGGGCATCAAAAGTTGCAGAGGGGCCCGGGACCTCCGTAAGGGAAACCACCGGAGTTCCGAGCATTTACTATGTTCGGGGGCCGCTGTGAGGGAGGAATAAACCCGTTATACGAACTCGGCCAGCGATCGCCCGTAATTATCGGACGATCAGCCGTTGGCAAATCGCCATTTCCGTTGCAAAATCTATCCGATGACATAGAGTACCGGTGGACCAGGGTGGGAAACCCCGGTAGTCCTGAAGTGTTTGTCAGAAAAGAAGAACGGCATCCGAAAGGAGCACCTCTTGCGTCGCTCGCGTCAATCAAATGCGTCATTGCGAACCCTCCGAACCGTCCTCAGTAGCGGCACTCTCGCTGCCGTGCTTTTAATGTCTGGTGGGTGCTTGACCCACGATTGGATCGACCCATCTGAGGTTGCCGGTCGAACCCATAAGCAGAACGCCGCTTTCCTGCCGGTCAAGATCCTCGACAATATTGATCCCAGAGTAGAAGAGACGAATACGGAGTTCTTGGGTGCAGGAGACCCGACAGCGGAAGATGTCAATGTAACGGTCGAGGATTACCGCCTTAATGCGAACGACATCGTCCGGATTACAGTTAGCGACCTCGAAGGCCCCGGCGTGCAGTCGTTGTTTGAGAAGCGCATCAGCGAAACCGGAAACATTAGCCTCCCCTATGTGGGCACTATGCGAGTGGTTGGACTGAACGAAGCAGAACTGGAGAAAATGATTGTTCGAGCCTACGGGCCCGAAGGCGTGAATATCATCCAAAATGCGAATGTTTCGGTGTCGGTCGGTGAGGCCCGGGGCCGAACCTTTAGCATTATGGGTGCGGTGCAGAGGCCCGCACAATATGCGATTTTGCAGTCAGATTTCCGCGTGCTTGATGCGCTCGTTCTGGCTGGCGATACGACATCTCCACTGATTGATACACTTTATATTATTCGCAAGACCGGCGACGCCAATGGCACTGGTCCAGCAACGGCCCCAACTGGTAAGACTCCCGCGGCGCCCACGACGGATGAGTTGGCTCCTAGCAAGCCGAGCTCACCGAGATCGTCTGCAGATAAAGCTGGCGTGAAGTCGCCGGTGTATATCGCTCAGGCACCAGCCGATGATTTGGCACCGGCGGCTCCAACAACGCCAGCTCGACCAGCAGCCCCCGCAAAACCAAGCGTTCCTGCCGATCCGATCGCAAAGCCGCCGGCGGACGCGGGCGCAGAAACCGGAAATGCAGATTCCCGCATTATTAATGTGGGCGGACAGGACATTACTGCCGATCCCGGAGCGGCCGCGGCAGCACCGACCCCAGAAGAGGGAACCTTCGAATTCAACAGCATCGCAGTGACTAAAGATGTTCGTGTCATTCGAATCGCATTGGACAAGCTCAAAAAGGGTGATCTGAAGTACAACATTCCTATTCGTCCGAATGATCGCTTGATTGCTAAGCCCCTCGACCTGGGCGAGTACTATATGGGCGGCCACGTAGGTCAGCCGGGCGCTTATAGCCTTACTGGCAGACAGATTACGCTGAAGCAAGCGGTCATTGCCGCGAGAATGCTAGACCAGCTCGCCATTCCCCAACGAACAGATATTGTTCGCAGAATCAATAAAAATGAGGAAGTCTTTGTTCGTGTCGACCTCGCCCAGATCTTTGAAGGGAAGCGGCCCGACATTTACTTGAAGCCTGACGACCAGGTGATGGTCGGAACCAACGCATTGGCGCCATTCATCGCGTCTGTTCGCGGGGCATTCCGCCTTAGTTACGGCTTAGGATTCCTGTATGACAAGAATTACGCATACGATGACAATAACCAGAATAACTAGCAGCGACCTGCTTCTGGAAAGCTGGTTAAGTTAGGAAACAGAATTGGCCGTCGCTTTTTAAATGCGACGGCCAATTTCTTGGGGTATTATCTTAGCGAGGGACTGGCGAACTGCGCGCTGGAACAGACGTAAGATTTGTCGGTGACGGGGACCATCTGGGTGAGTTCAGCCTGGACGTGTTAGTGATCGAGAAGACGGCACGTCACTCGTTTACCTACTCGACGAAGTCCCGCGGCCGATGTCGCCGATCTCATCTGGAGCTTTAGAGCACCGTGGATTCGGAAAGCCCGACGATCAGTTATGCGTTAGTCGATCCGTCCAGTGAGCCGGTGATTGCTGGTTTGCGCCGTAGCGCGTGGATCAAAATCGGCATTGTCACTGTGCTGTTTCTTGGAATTTTCTGGCCAAACCTCCGCCGGATTTGGAATAAAACCAATCCGATCAGCGGCGACCCAAACTGGCAGCACGGAATTCTTGTGCCATTGGTCGGGCTTTACTATCTCTACATCAACCGCGAGGAACTTCTTAAAGCGCAGGTGAAGGCGAGTTGGACGGGCCTGGTGATTCTGGTCCTGGGCCTGGGCTTGTCGATGTATAGCATTTATCCCCTGCAGAACGATTTTTTCTGGGATGTGGGAATGGTCGTCACGCTGTTTGGCGCGACCCTGCTTTTGTGCGGTTGGCAGGTCATGCGCCTCGCGTGGTTCCCGATCATTTTCCTCTGCTTCGCTATTCCCTGGCCGGGATTATTTTACAGCAAAGTTGCCTGGCCATTGCAGGAACTCGCGGCCCAGTCTGCCGTCAAGGTTCTTCAATACACGGGTGTCGATGCGGGACGCGCGGGATCTAAAATCTTTTTCCTGGGTCGTAACGAACAACTTCGCACGCTGAACGTCGCCGAGGCCTGCGCAGGCCTGCGGTCGCTGATGACGTTTATGTCGGTCGGCACCGCCGTCGCTTTTCTTTCGGCTCGTCCGATGTGGCAGCGCGCCGTCATCACCATTTCGGCGTTGCCGATTGCGATTTTCTGTAACGTGATGCGTGTCGCTGGACAAGGGTTGATCGACTACTACTGGCGACAGGATTTTGCGCACGGATTCGCTCACACATTCGTCGGTTTGGTGATGCTGATTCCTGCGTTCTTCATGATTTTGATGGTCACATGGTTGCTCGATCACATGTTCCTGGACGAAGCAAGTGAAGAAGAAAAGGCGAAACTCGCTAATGTCTCAAAAAAGAAAATCATCGTCGCAGGCGCTGTCGCTCCACGGCACCGCGCAAGCGTAGTGATGGCTACCTCTGGCGGTATGGCAAAGCCAATGCTTGCCGTTCCGCCGCCACCGGCCGCCGGGTTGCGCGTTCGCACGGCGGCTATGTACCCGCCGCCATCCGAGCCGCTCCCGCATTCGACGTCGCAGTCAACGATCAATGAGTCGTTCAGGGGCGGTGGTTCTGGCAATGGTTCCAAGCCGGAGAGCGCATGAGTGACAACGGAGCAACTGTTCAAGTGGTTCCGAAACCGTGGTTTCTGCAACCACAGTTCATCGCCGCCATGATTGTTCTGGGTGGCGCCGCTCTGGGTCTGAATTCGGCGACCCAGGCGCTCAAGGTTCACTTCAAAAAAGAGGCAGTCCCGCTTCGAGAAAAGCTCGACGATCCTTTGAAGGGAATCTCTGCAAAGCTGGGCCCGTGGGTGAAGGTCATGGAGCGCGTCTCGCTCGATGCCGATCTGCTGCACGAATTGGCAACCGACAAGTTCGCATTCCGTCATTATGTCGACGGCCGGATCGTGCCGGCCGATCGAATTGCAGAATTCAAGGGGAAGAGTGAAGAAGAGCAGGAGAAGATGATTTTCGCTCTTCAGCAGCAATTTCCTGACGCAGTCGTGAAGTTCGCGGTGACCTATTACACCGGGCTTGCCGACCGTGTTGCGCACGTTCCAGACGTGTGCATGGTGGCTGGCGGCTATCAGCCAACGACTTACGAAGTGAAAAAGGAGACATTCACAATGCCAGATGGCACGACTCGAATGGTTCCCTTTCGATTCATCAATTTTGAAGACCAGACAGGTCGACAGCTGGTCCCCACACGTGTTGGATATTTTTTCAACTGCAACGGCGGTTACACTGAAAGTCCCCAGGAAGTGCGCTACCGACTCCAAAATTTGTGGGCGAGACAGTGTTATTACGCAAAGCTCGAATTGATGTGTATTGCGCCCAATGGCGCAACCGATACGACTGGTTCGCTCAAAGCAATGAACGACATCATTGGATACACACTGCCCGAGCTTGAGCGCTGCCTTCCTGATTGGGACGCGGTAACTAAAGCCGACAAAGGCAAGTGATACGCGTTCTCCTGTCCGCTTCTACCAGCGTCTGAGATCGAAGGTTCTATGGCTAAACGCGTTAATAAGCGGTTTCTCATCACGCTGACCGGAGTCGTCATTGCGATGGTGATAGCGGCGCTCGGCCTCACGTCGCTTGTCTTCCAGAAGAACGCCAAATCTTTTGTGACGAGCGGCGATCGCGAAATGCAGGCTGGGAACTTCGCTCAAGCAATTGACAATTACAACAAAGCTCACCAGATCGCATCGAATGATTTCGAAATTCTGATGAAGATCGGTGACGCCTATCTTGCGATGGGTCTCGAGGCACCGGAGAATTTGAATGGTGCCCGCGCCGCTTGGGACGAAGCGGTCACGATTAACCCCACCTATTCGCCCGCGTTACTTCGGCTGCTGGCAACGTATTGGGATGACGCCCAGTTTAATCCGCTAAATCCGGAGGTTTATGAAAAAGTCCGGACAACCAGTGTCCGACTGTTGGACATCTTGCCGGCGGAAGATGACAAAAATCGAAACTTGGTTGAGTCCAAGCTTCACATATCGACGCTAAATCTATGGCTGAAGACACGTTTTCCGGTGGCTCCGGAAGAGGTCGCAGCGAGCGTAGCCAAACTGGAAGAGCTTGCGCCTCGCATGCCCACCGATCCCTTTGTCCCGGTTGCCATCACCTCCGCATATTGCAAATGGGCCCAGGAAGCTGCTCAGCAGGGTAACGATGTGGAAACTCGCCGACTTGTTGGTATAGCGAAAGAGGTGATTGCCCGCGCTTTGAAGGGACAGGAGAAGAATCCGCAGATGCAGTTGGAGGCGGTTAAGGCCTATGTCGTCATGTTGCCGTTACAAAAAGATGCCGCGGAGCGTAAGCAGCTGTACGACGATACGATGGCCGCGCTGGCGACGGGCTTGGCCATCGTAAAACCCAGCGATCCAGCTTATTCGGAATTGATGATTCAGTCGGCCATTAAGGCGAATGAAGAAGGCAAGCCTTTTGAAGCAGACAAAATCTATCAGGAATTGCTCGCTAAACGCCCTAACGACTTGATGGTTCGTTTTACTGCCGGTCGCTCGATGGCGTCGGACAAATCGCGGCTCGATCAGGCGATCGAACTTTTCGCCAGGCCGATCACCAACAAGATGTCTCCCTCTCGAAAGCAGGATTGGGAAATCCGAATGCTGCTGGAGCTGGCGCGGTTGCATCTGGACAAGCTCGTTGATACCCAGGAAGAAAAGGCACGCCAGGGAGTGTTGGCGTCAATTGATAAAGATTTTCAAAGACTTGGATTACTTGTCAGTGAAGATTATGTCCCGTTCTTGCAGCTGCGCGCGCGAAAGCAGGAGCTGACCGGTGACCTGAGCGGCGCAATTCAAACCTATGAACGAGCAGCCAGGCTCAATGGCAAGCCCGTCACGGCTGAGGACTACAACCTCCTTAGTTCGCTTGCGCAGGTTTACCTGAGAATTCGACCCTCGCCGCAGGTCGGGGCCGCCCGCCGATTGCTTGATCCAATTGCCGTAAAGTTTCCGAGACATATTCCGACGCGAACCCTGCTGGCCATGATCGCGCTCGACGATAATGATCTGGACGTCGCAGAAACACACGTACGCGATCTCGAGACGTTTGCGCCAAAGAACTTCCAGGTTCTCTCGCTGCGCGCTACGTTACTCACGAAGCGCGGTGATCAAAATGCGATTACCGCTTTCCTGAAGAAACAACCTGAATCGAGCATCGATGAGCGGACGGTTAAAGCGCAGCTGCTCAGCCAGTTTGGGCGTCACGCGGAAGTCATCCGACTCATGCGGCTAAACCTTGCTGAAAATAAAAAGCATCTTCCCTCTCTGGAGTTACTCATTCGGTCTCTTCTTGCAGATCAAAAGCCGGACTTGGCTAGAGCCGAGCTTTCGAAAGCATCTGAAGCGGATCCCACGAATCCCATTTGGGCGAAAGCGACTGACAACCTGGAAAAGATGCTTGGTCAGAAAGACGCCGCTCCGATAGAAAAATATGAAATTGCGATCGCAAAAGTTAATCAGCAGATTCAGAACGAGACGCCGATGAGGCAAGCGATCGCTCTTGGCGATTTGGCGCGGCGTTATGGGAAGGCTGATGAGGCAGAGCGACAGTACAAAATCGCTGAGGGGCTTGATCCATCGAATGCCGACATCGCCGCCAAGTTGTACGACCTCTACTTTTCCCAGAGTCGATTCGATATTGCCAGTCCCTATGTGGATCGATTAGCAAAAGCAAACCTGGACGGACGAGACGGACTATTGTTGCGTGCCAGATTTGCGCTTGCAAGCGGCGATGTGGCGGGTGCTAATGAGCACACGGTTGCATTAACTAAGCGCTGGCCGGAGTTCGGTGAAAGCTGGCTGCTTCGCGCGCAAGCTTACCAGGCGGCTGGCGATTACACGCAAGCTCTTACCAGCTATGCCGCAGCGCGGCAGCGACAAGGCAAGAGCGTTGAAATCTTGAAAGGGACAATCGATTGCTACTTCTCACTGGGCCAGCCAATAGAGGCACGTCGGGCGATTGATGATGCGCGCAACCTTTTCCCCAATGAGCAGCTTTTCCAAAATCTTCTTTTAAGCTACGAAGTTACATTTGGTGATCCGGAAAAGACGCTTGCCGCACTCGAACAAGGCCGACGCGATCTCCCGAATGAACCCAATCGCGTGATTGCATTGGCGGAAGCGTACGCCCGCACCGGCCTGCTGAAATATGCTCGAGATGAAACCAAGCGTAAGCAGTTCGTCGCCAAGGCGAGAACGCTGTTAACCGATGCCGCCAAAACCTGGCCAACCAACATTCGCATTCATGGGCTGCTTGCTGACATGGTCCTGGCATGGGGCGATCCCGCTGGCGCTGAGAAGGTTTTGAAAGATTTTTCAAACTCTGCAGGTGTTAAAGATTCTGCTGATGCCGTCTTGATGCTGGCCAACTTCCAGAACCGCATCAACAAGCCTGCGGACGCAATTGCGTCGCTTAATGAGGCAATGAAGCGCAGCAATGGGAAAACGGAGGTCCGTCGACAACTGGTTGTCGCTCTTGCCCAGCAGCGCAATTTCGATGAAGCATTGAAAGTCCTGTCAGAAGGCGCCGCCGATGAACCGATTTTCATTCGACAGCGGATCGACATCCTTATCGCTGCTGGAAGGCAGCAGGAAGCGGAGCAGGTTGCACGCGAACGGCTGCAGAGCATGCCACAGTTGGCGAGCGCTCTACGGCCCGTTCTTGCAACGCTTGCCATCGATGGCGGCCGTTTTGATGTCGCTGCTGCGGAAGTTGAAACGATGCTGGCGGCCGATCAGCAGGATCCCAGGGCACTCTATCTGAGAGCACTTATTTATACGCGCAAGCCTGATCGCGATTTGGAAGGTGCGATGGCCGATCTGGAGAAGGTGCACCAGATTGATCCGAACAATGTGCCCTCGAGACTGCTAATGGCGGACGTATTTTTTGCACGCGGCATGTATCAGCGTGCGATGTCGGAATTGGAAGAAGGGCTGCGATCTGCGCCACAAAACGTTGGACTTCGTCGCAGATTGATCGAGACCTACGGTTCAAGAGGAGAATGGAGCGAAGTATTGCGAATTGCCGGCGATGCAGAAGCGGTTGGCGGTATAGATGGTGATCCCTATTGGCCCCGAGCATTGGCGATCGCGTATGCCTCTGAAAATCCGCCGTCTTACAAGGAGGCTCTTTCTGCGATGGCCCGCGCGGTTCAGCGAACGCCGGTCGGAGCAAACGAAGGAGTCGTTCGCGAATATCTAACGCTCCTCATTCGTGCCGGTGAAAGTAAAGAAGTATTGAGGCTCACAGACGAGTTTGTGGCGTCAGGTCGTAAGGATTGGTGGATCTATCAGCACCGCGGTCTGGCTAAAGCTGCGTTGAAAGAGTTTCCGGCTGCTCTGGCCGAATTCGATAAAGCGTTGGTGGATGCTGACAAGGTGCCAACTTCGCGCGCCGGAGAGGCCGTAGTGCAGTCGATCGCGCAGGCGTCAGGCGTTGATTCGGCCCTGCAGAGGGCGTTGGCTCGCGCCAAATCGCAATCGAGATGGAAAGTCGTCGTCGCATTGCTCTATCAGGCGAAAGGCGACTGGGCTAACGCTTTGGCTGTCGCAGACGATCTGGTTACCAATTCGGTCTCCTTGGCCTCTGCGGAAGAAAAGGTAAATGCCCTAAATGTGGCGGCAGGCATCTACCAGACTGCTCAGCCTGAACCTCAAGTTACAAAAGCCAAGGAAACCTATTTAAAAGTAATTGCTGAGTCTCCTAAAGACTTTCAGGCTCTCAATAATTTGGCAATGCTTTATGCCGAAGCGACGAATCCGCCGAACCTCGCTGATGCACTAACGTATAGTCAACGGGCATACGAACTTGTGCGAAATACGCAGCCTATGGTTTACGTAGTTGTGGATACTCACGCATGGATTCTGACGCAGAGTGGCCGGGCAGAGGAGGCATTACCGCTACTTCAAGCCATCGTTAATGAACATCCATTCCCAGAAGCCCGATACCATTTAGGAGAGGCGTTTCTTGCCAGGCAACGGGGCCCGGAAGCTGAGCAGCAATTAACCTTGGCAGCACAAGAACTTAGAGACACTCGCGACGCGGGGAAGAGTTTCGATCAGCGGCTGCTCGCCCGTTTAGAGGATGCAATCACGCGTGCGAAGGCGTTACAGGTAGAAGCTAAAGCCCAGTAATAATGGCGTTTTATCAAAAATGCGCAGTTTCTGCTTTGAAAATGAAAACAGCTTGTATAGTGTGGTAGCCCAAGATCGTAAGTCTGGCGGGCAGCCACCGAAATAGAGGCGATTTGGTCACTTGAGCGCGGTGGAGGCATTGCTTTCGCTGGCTTGGATGTGAACGGGTGCGCCCGTTACAGGAGTTTTGAAATGACGACACTTCCTCAATCCCATCCGATTCGTCTCCCGCGCCCCACGGGCGGCCAGTTAGCGATTCCGACGCCAACTGCAGTCATGGCACCTTCGTTCGCGCCGGCCGGTCAAATGACAGCGGGCGATGTGTGGCGTGTCATTCGATCGAATATGTGGCTTATTCTGATCACCGTTGCAGTCTTTGCTGCCGGTGGATTTGCCGTCAACATGTATCTGGACAAGTACCACGCAAGCTACACCGGAGTTGGATACGCGCGGGTCACTACACTGCCCGAACTGCTGGGTGCGAATGATACCTCTCCTGATCGAATCCAGATGGAACAATCGACGCAGAGCAGCATGCTTCTGCACGATTCGCTCTGGCTCGAGGTTTTTCAGAATCCGCAAAGCAAGATTCGTCAGACCAAGTGGTGGAACAGCTTTCAGACTCCGCAAAGAGAAGCGAAGGAGGATTTGAAAGAACACTTTAGCGTAGTCTCCATGTCCAGCACTCGTTTGCTTCGCATCAGCATGCAAGCCCGCGATCCGGTTGATACACAGATCATTGTGGACGAAATTCTCGGTCAGCATATCCGCAAACAGCGGTCGTACACCAACGCCATTCTCCTTGAAAAGACGAAGGCGCCAACGCAACTGCTGGAAAACTATGAGCGAGAGATGGCGTCGATCCAGGCGAGAATTCGCGAAAAATCGAAAGCCATCGGTGATGACATTGCAGGGACCTCAATGGTCCAATTCGAGATCACTCGGCTGACAGAAGATCGAATTCGAATGCAAGACCAGTATGACGATGCGATGCAAAGGTTGGCCTATTTGCAAGCGTTAAATGATTCGAGTGGCGATCCTCCCCAGTTGCTGGAGGCAATGCAGGGGAGTGCCAGCGTTGAGGAGATGCGTGGGCAGATAATGCGGCTGGACACGTTGCTGCTTGACGTAGAAAAACAGTGGGGCAAAGAACATCCAAAAGCGCAGGCCTTGTTGCGGCAGCGGGAAACGTTGGACAAACGTTTCACGGATGTGAAGGAAGAGCTGAGGGCGACTATTACCACATCGCTTAGTGCGAGCTATCGCACTTCGGCGGAGCGGGCGACACAGCAGTCTGAACGAATTAAGGCTGAGCTTGAGCAGAAGGAACGATTATTGAGCCGCATTCAAGCGGTGCGAAGCGAAATTGGTGTTTTAGAAAGTCAAGCATTTAATATTCGCACGACGATGGACCGGCTGAATCAGCAATTGAACGATCTGCGGTCGAAGATCACAACGGGTAACGGCAGTGCGATCGAATGGGCCGCTCCTACGCAGATTCCGGACAAGCCCACCTTCCCTAAACTTTCTAGCACAATGGGCATGGCGATCATGATGGGCCTTGCACTTGCGCTCGGCATCGCCTTCCTCCGCGAACTGACTGACACAACCGTTCGGTCACCGCGCGATATCGCTCGCGTCGGCCAGATGAATCTGCTCGGTATGGTGCCGCACCAGGACGACGATCCTCAGTCGGCCGGTGCTCGCCTTCCGATGGCCATTTTCGACGCACCGCAGTCGGCTATCGCGGAGCAGTTCCGTCAGATTCGTACGCGACTTCAGCATGCTGCATCGCTTGATACGACCCGCAGTCTGCTGATCACCAGCGCCAGCGGCGGCGACGGCAAGACGACAGTTGCTGCCAACCTTGCAGCAGGTCTCGCACTGAATGGCCGTCACATTCTACTTGTCGATGCGAACTTCCGTCGTCCAGAATTGCATAACCTGTTCGAAATCGACAACGAGAAGGGCTTCAGCGACGTACTGAACTCCCTCGATCAGTTCGAGGGAACGGTGCGCGAAACTCAGGTGCCGAACCTGTCCGTGCTTCCGGCCGGTCCTCGTCCGATCAATCCGACCGAGCTTTTGGAAAGCCAGCTCCTGATTGACTTCATCGAGCGGGCACTGGAACAGTTCGATCACGTGATCTTCGATTCCGGTCCGCTGCCACTCGTGTCCGAAACGGTGGCGCTTGCACCACGCGTTGACGGCGTCGTCACGGTTGTACGTGCACGCACCAACAGCCGTGGTCTGCTCCAGCGAGTTCGCGACGAACTGCGAAAGGTGAAAGCCGAAAACCTCGGTGTCATCTTGAACGGCGTGCGTAGCCGCGTGGGTGGTTACTACGGCCGAAACATTCTCGACTACTACGAGTACCAGTCCGAGTCCCATCAATAGGATTCGTACAGCTCGGCGAAATAACCGCCATCGTGCCACAGTAGACCTGCCGGCACGATGGCGGTTTTCTTTTGGCTCCGAAGCGTGGAGCCCCTCTACAATTTTGGTGCGTAGAGCATCTTCACGTCTCCTGTAGCGCCCTGTCATCAGATTGTATAAGCTCCGCGCAACAAGGAGCTTTCGATGGCTATTCCGACGATTTGCGTAAACGGGTGCTTGCGCTTTACGACGAGGGCAAGACCACCAAGCCGGTGGCCAGGCAGATGAAGGTTTCGCCGGCCTGGGCACGGCGGGTCAAACAGCGTCGTCACGAGCCGCGCAAGAAGGTAGGCGGCAGTCTCCCCAAGCTCGATGTGGCCGCCCAGACGCAACTGGCTCGCTGGGTCGAGCAGAAGCCCGATGCCACGCTGGAAGAACTTCGCCAGCGTGTACGCCAGGAGTTGAAGATCACTGTCAGCATCGGCTGCCTGTGGAACACGCTGCGGCGGATGAAACTCACTTTTAAAAAAAGTCGATCGTAGCCTCTGAGCAACTGCGTCCTGATGTACAGCAGCGGCGTGAGGTCTTTTTCGATCAGTTCAAAGACGTGCCGCTGCAGGACATCGTGGTCCTTGACGAGAGCTACGTGACCACCCAGTTCACTCGCCTGCGGGGCAGGGCTGCACGGGGGACGCGTCTGATCGACCGTGTTCCCCACAGCCACTGCAAGCTTCTCACCATTCTGGCTGCAATCAACGTCCTGGGAATCGTGACAGCCGTGTCGGTCGACGCCACCACCGATGCCCAAGTGTTCTGCACGTTCATCCGTGAAGCACTTGTTCCGGTCCTGCGGGCCGGGCAGGTGGTCATCATGGACAATCTCGCGGCCCATAAGGTGGCTGGCGTACGAGAAGCCATCGAAGCCGCCGGCTGCCGATTGATTTACCTGCCGCCTTATTCGCCGGATTTGAGTCCGATCGAACCCATGTGGAGCAAGTTAAAGCAGGCGTTGCGTTCGCTGGCGGCGAGAACCATCGATGGTCTGAGCGATGCGATCGGGGAAGCGTTCCTAACCATTCAAGCTACCGACTGCCTCAACTACTTCCTTCACTGCGGATACGCTACGAATGATGTGGAAGTGCTCTAGCGCGGGGACTTGCCTTGCTATGCTGGATCGAGGTTTGAGGGCTGGAAACGCTTAAAGAGCAGCGGCGAGGGCTCAACTTCGCTGCGGCGGTTTGTCCTAGTTAGATTTGCCGTTCAATCGCATTCGGATGTAGTCCGCGCGAGCGGCTCGGCGCTGGTCGCCTTCCATTTTTTTGCCGGTAATCTTCTGGAGGTGGGCCGGCTGCGTTTGAAGGAAAAGCTCGTTCAATGTGCGGATGTCGAAGTCTTTGACTCGTCCAAGGTTCACGCCCATACGCACATGGCTGAGGAGGTTGATCGTTTCTTCGCTCGCCATCAAACGGGCCGTGCGCAGCGCACCCAGGGCCCGGCATACTTTGTCGTCCAAAGCGAGAGTTCGGTCTGCGACAAGCATCTTCCGGGCGTTGTGCTCGTAATCGATGATTTTCGGAATCACTAAGTGCTTGAAATCGCTAATGATGTCGTCCTCGGCCTTGCCGAGTGTCGTCTGATTGCTGATCTGGTAGAAGTCGCCCGTCGCTTCAGTTCCTTCGCCGTACAGGCCTCGCACGGCCAGGCGCATGTCCTTTGCGGCGCGAAACACTTTGTCGATTTCGCCGGTCAGCTTCAGGGCCGGCAAATGAAGCATCACGCTCACGCGAATTCCCGTGCCGACGTTGGTCGGGCAGGCGGTGAGATAGCCAAAACGGGGGTGAAATGCCCAGTCCAGCTTGGCTTCGAGCGCATCATCGATCTGATTGATTTGCTCCCAGGCTTCTTCAAGTTGCAAGCCACTGCGGAGCACCTGAATTCGCAGGTGATCCTCTTCGTTCACCATGATCGACAGCGTCTCATTTTCGGCGATCGCAACGCCCCGGGCGCCTTCCGCCGTCGCATGCGGCTTGCTGATCAAGTGACGCTCGACGAGCAATTGGCGATCGATCTCCGGCGCCGCATCAAGGTCGACGTAAAGCACGTGAGGTGCAATTTCGGCATCCAAGATCGTCTGGCGGACCTTCGCTTCGACAGCTTGCCTCTGCGCTCGGCTGCTGCGTGAAAGGAAATGCGATCCGGCGACGTTACGAGCCAGCCGAATACGCGAGGAAATAACGACCTCGCTCATCGGCCCGCTGCCGCGGAGCCATTCACCAGCTTGTGTCGTGAGGTCTGAAATCTTCATGAATGGGTTGCCAGTTGTGAGTTGCCAGTTGCCAGCAACCAATCGTCAATTTAACTGGCAACTGACAACTGGAAACTAAAAACTTATTTTAACTATCCTTCTGCCTGTCGAATCTGGTCCCGCAGCTTGGCAGCCCTCTCGTAATCTTCGGATTCGACTGCTTTTCCGAGCTCTTTTCGGAGTTTAGCGATATCGATCTGCTTTTTCATGGGCACGCCGGTGCCACCTCGCCGGGTGGGGACTTTTCCGACATGGTGCGTCGCGCCTTCGTGCGCCCGCTGGAGCAGTGGTGTCAGGTCGCGCTCAAAAAGCGTGTAGTCCTGCATGCAGCCGAGCAGGCCACTCTGGCGAAACTCTGCCCAGGTGATACCGCAATTGTCGCACGTCGTGCCGACATCTTTCTGAAGACCGGAGTGCTGCAGCACGAAGTTGGAGAGAAGCTCATTGATCGGCATGTGGCTGGGCGCCGGCAACCCCTCGTTCTGGGCCGCGCACTTCTCGCAAAGGTGCTTTTCGATCTTCTTGCCACCCTTGATCTCGGTCAGGTGGACGGTGGCGGTATTGTTGCAGTTGTTGCACTTCATAGAGAGCTCAGGCGAGGCCGATCGGACGCCTTATCGTATTTCGGCTGTAATCGGCGGTCAAACGCAAAGAATGCGCAAGGTCCGCTGTTTACGGGAAGTAGACCGCTGAATTGTCGTCGGTTTCCCAGACTTCTACGCTCACCAGTCGAACCGCTTCGGGGAGCCGAAGCGCGCGGCTCACACAGAGCGCGACATTTTCCGCCGATGGGTTCAGCTCATGGTCAAAAGGAGCCATTTCATTCAGATGGCGGTTGTGAAAGGGCGTGATGATCGCGTCGACCAGTCGTTCAAGCTCATGGAAATCCATCACCACGCCAATGGAATCGAGCCCGGCCGCCGATACCGTCACCTTGACCCGCCAGTTGTGGCCGTGGATCGGCTCAATAGTCCCATTTGCCAGCCTTAAGGCATGGGCAGCGGCGAACCTTCGCGTCGTAGTAATCTGAAAACTCATGTCACCCTATCAGAGCAGCCGAGCGGCGAAGTGACAAGTCGTCGGCGGGCGGTAACAATCCGCCTATGCGCCGGTATTTCCCTGATCTTGATGCCTTTCGCACCGCGGCGAAGAACGCCGACATGATTCCCGTGTACCGGCAGTTGCTCGCCGACCGGCTCACTCCTGTCAGCGCATTTGAAGTGCTGGGCCGTGACGCTCACGCCTTTTTGCTTGAAAGCGTCGTTGGCGGCGAACAGGTCGCTCGCTTCAGCTTCATCGCGACCAGCCCTTCGGTCGTGTACCAGGTCACCGCGGGGAAAGCCGCGATTTCGCAGCCCGTGACCCATCGCATGCCGATGAGTCCAAAGGCCCCCTATCAGACGAAAGACCCGCTGATCGATCTTCAAAATCTGCTCGGGAGCCGACGCTATCACCGGGACCCAAACCTGCCGGCGTTCACCGGCGGCCTTGTCGGATACGCCGGATACGACACGGCCCGCTATTACGAAAGCGAAAAACTCAAGGATGCGCCCAAGGACGACCGCCGTCTCCCGGATCTGCTTTTTGGGCTGTACAACGAGCTGGTCATCTTTGATCACGTCGACAAGACGATCAAAGTCGTAGCCAATGCGGAAATTGCGCCGGGCGCATCGCCGGAAGATGCTTACCGCGACGCCTGCCGCCGAACGGATGAAATCGTCACTCGGCTGCAGCAGCCGCCCATGTCAAAACTTGGCGAGATCGACCCGCGCGGCGAACTGTCGTTGAAATACGAAAGCAACTTCACGCGCGATGCGTTTGAAGATGCCGTTCGCAAGGGCCAGGAGTACATCAAGGCCGGCGACATTTTTCAATTTGTGCCAAGCCAGCGACTGCGCGTGCCCAGCACCGCCGACCCGTTTGATGTGTACCGCGCGCTTCGCATCATCAACCCGTCCCCCTTCATGTTTTTTCTGAAGAGCCCGCAGTGCACGTTGATCGGCTCAAGTCCGGAAATTTTGTGCCGGGTCGAAGGGCGCATTGCAACGTCGCGCCCGCTGGCCGGCACACGCCGCCGGGGAGCAACGCCCGAGGAAGATGACGCACTCGAAAAAGAACTGCTGGCCGATCCGAAAGAGCGGGCCGAGCACGTCATGCTCGTGGATTTGCATCGCAACGACATCGGCCGGGTCAGCAAGATCGGATCGGTGAACGTGAGCGAGGTAATGAGCGTCGAGCGCTACAGCCATGTCATGCACATCACGACGCACGTGACGGGCGAACTCGAGGACGACAAGACGGCGTTTGACGCGCTGCGGGTTTCGCTGCCGGTCGGCACGGTCAGCGGCGCGCCGAAAATTCGCGCCATGCAGATTATCGATGAACTTGAGCCGACGCGGCGCGGGCCTTATGGCGGCGCCGTCGGCTACATGGATTTCGCCGGCAACATGGACACTTGCATCGCGCTGCGAACCATCGTCTGGAAAAACGGCGTTTTCGACGTGCAGGCCGGTGCGGGCGTGGTGGCAGATTCCGTCCCAGCCTCCGAATTTGAAGAGACGATGAACAAGGCCAAGGCGATGCTCAAGGCCGTTGAGATTGCCGAAAAAGGCTTCTAGGAAACCGACATGCCATCTAGCGCGTTTGCGAAGTTAATCGAGCGCGTGCTGCGGCACCGCGACGAGCGCGATTGGGCGCAGTTTCATACGCCCAAGGAATTGGCCGTCAGTTTGTGCGTCGAGGCGAATGAGCTTCTATCGCTCATGCAGTGGAAAAGTCCCGCCGAGGTGCAGGCCGTCTTGAGCGAAAAGCGGGAGCAATTCAGTGATGAACTGGCTGATGTGCTCCACTCGCTGCTGCTCCTTGCGAGCGAATTGAAAATCGATCTGCCCCAGGCATTGGAAAAGAAACTGGCGAAAGACGCGCTGAAGTACCCTGTCGAAAAGGCAAAGGGAAAGAATCTTAAATACAACGAGTTGTAGCGAAACTTTTACGAAGGATGTGACATGACCCGCATCGCAATCACGGTGGTTTGTTTAGCCGCCGGCGTTTACGCCGCGTTCTCTCTGCTTCCAAATGCGAGTGCAAAGGATGCCGTCGATACGCAGTACAAGTCCGACACCCACGTCTACGAGCTTCGCACTTACCATGCTGCAGAGGGAAAGATGGAGGCGCTTCACAAGCGTTTTCGTGAGCATTCGATTCGCTTGCTGGCGAAACACGGCATCACGGCGATGGGCTACTGGACGCCCACCGATGGAGAGGGCGCCAAAAACACGTTGATCTACATCATTTCTTTTCCGAACAAGGAAGAAAAAGAAAAATCCTGGGCGGCATTCCGCAAAGATCCCGAGTGGATCAAAGTAAAAGCCGAGAGTGAAGCGGATGGACCACTCACGACGAAAGTAGAGTCTGTGCTGCTCTCGCCCACCGACTATTCTTCGCTGAAGTAAATGACTGCTAACCACGGACGGGACAAATCAATGACAGATCCTCGTATCACCAAACTTGCCGACTTGCTCATCAATTATTCTTGCGCACTGAAGCCCGATGAAAACGTCCTGATCGAAGCGATCGACGTTCCTCATGCCTTCACCAAGTCGCTAATCGCGGCGGCCACCAAAGCCGGCGGACGGGCACTCGTGCTCCTTAAGAGCAACCAGATCAATCGCGCGCTCATGCTCAACGGCTCCGAAAAGCAGTGGGACACGATCGCCGAAGTCGAGCGATTGCAGATGGAGAGCGTGCAGTGCTATATCGGTGCGCGCGGCAGCTCCAACACCTCTGAGCTGTCCGATGTCCCCAAAGACAAGCAGGAGCTTTACGAAAAGACGGTTTGGAAGCGCGTTCACCACGACATCCGTATCAAGAAAACACGGTGGTGCGTGCTCCGCTGGCCGACCTCGTCCATGGCCCAGATGGCGGAGATGAGCACCGAAGCGTTCGAAGACTTCTATTTCAATGTCTGCACACTTGATTACGCCAAAATGAGCCGGGCGATGCAGCCGCTGGTGAAAGTGCTCGGCGCGGCCGACCGCGTCCGCCTTAAAGGCCCCGGCGACACCGATCTGACGTTCAGCACGAAGGGTATCGCCGCCATTCCGTGCGATGGCAAAGTGAATATCCCTGACGGAGAAGTCTTCACTGCGCCGGTGCGTGACAGCGTCAATGGCGTCATCCATTTCAACTGTCCAACCATCTACCGCGGGACGACGCACAACAACATCCGCCTGGTTTTTAAAGATGGCAAGGTAGTCGAAGCGACTAGCAGCGCGACAGACAAGCTGAACGAAGTGCTCAATGCCGATGAGGGCGCGCGATACGTTGGTGAATTTGCGATCGGCTTCAATCCATATTGCACCAAGCCGATGAAGGACATTCTCTTCGACGAAAAGATCGCCGGCTCCATCCACTTCACGCCGGGAAGCTGCTACGACGAAGCGAGCAACGGAAACAAGAGCAGCATTCACTGGGACATGGTGATGATGCAAACGCCCGAAGCCGGCGGCGGCGAGATGTGGTTCGATGATAAGCTCGTTCGCAAGGATGGCCTCTTTGTGATTGATGAATTGACTGGATTGAATCCCGAAAACCTGAAGTAAGCCGTCTCATCCACTAAGTTCGCTCGCATGGTTTCGTTACCGATTGATGCTCATCTGCCTGAGATTGTCGCTCGGGTGCGAGAAGCCCGTGCGCTGGTCCTGGTCGCCGAGCCCGGTGCGGGCAAGACCACGCGGGTACCGCCCGCCATCCTGCGAGCCGGACTTCTCGGCGGTGAACATCCCAACCTTGTCATGCTTCAGCCTCGGCGAGTGGCCGCGCGGGCGTCGGCGGTGCGCATTGCCGAAGAAAATAATTGGAGCCTGGGCGGTGAAGTTGGCTATCACGTCCGCTTTGATCGCAAGATCGGGCCGCAGACACGATTGCGGGTTTTGACAGAAGGGATCCTCACCCGGCAACTGCTGGACGATCCGTTTCTAGATGGCGTGGGCGCGGTCATTCTCGATGAGTTTCATGAGCGTAGCCTGCACACCGATGTGACGATTGCCTTGCTGCGCGAGGTGCGCCAAACCGTCCGGCCGGACCTGATTCTCATCGTCATGTCGGCGACACTGGATGCGGAACCGGTCGCACAATTTCTCGGCGGCGCTCCGGTTGTGCTCGTTCCGGGGCGCACGTTTCCGATCGACATGTCGTATGCGGCGCAGCAGGGCAATATGCGTCTGTCGGAGCGAACCGCCGCCGCCGTGTCCGACTCGCTCGCTCGCCCGTTTGCGGGCGCATCAAAAGACGACGTTTTGGTTTTCCTTCCCGGCGCAGAGGAAATTCGCCGAACCCATCGTCTGCTTGAACCGGCGAGGCAGGAACAGAACCTGCTTATCGTTCCCCTCCATGGCTCTCTCCCGTTCGAAGAACAGCAGCGCGCCCTGCGGCCCGCACGCGAGCGCAAAGTTATCCTCGCAACCAACATCGCCGAGACATCGCTCACCATCGATGGCGTCAGCACGGTCATCGACAGCGGTTTCGCGCGAGTCGCCGGATTCGACGCGCGGCGTGGCCTCGATCGACTGGAACTGACGCGAATCAGCCAGGCCTCAGCGACCCAGCGCGCGGGGCGTGCCGGCAGAACAGGTCCCGGCCGATGCATTCGCCTTTGGAGTGAGAAAGAACACCGCCAGCTTGAGCCGTTCGAAGCGCCGGAAATCAAACGCGTGGATTTGTGTTCCACAGTTCTCATGCTCCATGCGTGGGGGAAACCTGACCCGCGCGCGTTTGGCTGGTATGAAGCGCCCGAGGAGCGAACGCTCGCGGCTGCCGAACGATTGCTGTTCATGCTGGGCGCGCTAAGTAGCGAGGCGGCAGGCCAGATCACGCCGCTGGGCAGGCGCATGATGGAGTTGCCGGTCCATCCACGACTTGCCCGCCTGCTGGTAGAGGCGGCCGGTGGGGGCTCACTCGAAGAAGCGGCTTGCGTCGCGGCGTTGCTCTCGGAAAAAGACATCGTTTCGCGCGACGCGGGGCCATACTTTCCTAGATCGCGGCAGGCCGCTGATCGTGGGGACTCGGATCTGCGCCGCCGTCTCATTCTCCTCGCGGAAGCCGAGCGCGACCGATTCCATCCTTCGCTGCGCGATCGCGGGGTTGATCCAGTCGCCGCGCGGCAGACCGTCAAAACGCGCGACGAACTGCTCCGTGTTGCGGGGCGTGCGTCGACGAAATCGGCGCGAACTAAGAGTACGGAAGTGGATCTGCTCGATATGCCGTTGCTCGCCTACCCGGATCGTGTCTGTCGAAGACGCGGCGGAGACCCGGCTGCTGGAACGATGGTCGGCGGTGGGGGCGTTCGACTCGCTCCGGAATCCGTGGTGTGGGATTCTGAGTTGTTTGTCGCCATCGATGCCCGTCAGGACGAGCGCAGCAACACGCGCGAAGCGGCGGTGAAAGTCGCCAGTGCGGTCACCGAGATACAGCTCCGCGCCTTATTTCCAGCGTCGGTCCGCGACCTCCGCGAAGCGGTCTACGACGAGGAGCGGCAGCGCGTGGTTGGCGTGACGTCGACATGGTATCGCGATCTACTTCTTCACGAGGAAAAAGACGCGCAGGTGAGTGCGATCATCGCGGGGAAAGCGCTCGGCGATGCACTGCGTAAAAGAGGGAAGGAAATCTTTTACGAAGATGAAGCCGCGACTCGATTGCTGGCGCGGCTCGACCTTCTCCGCCGGGCAATGCCGGAGCAGGCGTGGCCGGTGTTTGACGACGCAGTGCTCGGCGACCTGCTCGCCGAGGCATCCGCTGGAAAGCGATCGCTGGAGGACGTCCGCCGGCAGTCGCTCGCTCAGATATTGAAATCACAATTGCTCTATCCACTGGATCGGCTGCTCGATCAGCATGCCCCTGAAACGATTGAGGTGCCGACCGGCAACCAGATCAAAATTGACTATTCGAGTGGCGGCGCACCGATTCTCGCCGTGAGGCTGCAGGAGTTATTTGGTCTGGCGGATACCCCGCGCATTGCAGGCGGGCGTGTCGCGGTCGTACTGCATCTCTTGGGCCCCAACTATCGCCCGGTGCAGATTACCGAAGATCTGCGGAACTTCTGGGCAACAACGTATTTCCAGGTGCGCAAGGACCTTCGAGCCCGCTATCCCAAGCATAGTTGGCCGGAGGACCCGATGACCGCTCCACCCACCGCCCGAGGCGGCCGGCGCAAATAACGCGCTGCGACGTCGCCCCTCTGCCCTTATCATCCATCCATGCGCGCCTGGCTCATCGACGACTTCACGGGAATCAAAAACCTCCGGCTGGCGGACGTTGCCGAGCCGACGCCTGCGAGCGGCGAAGTGGTTCTGGACGTATTGTTCGCGGCGCTCAACCCAGCCGACCGCTATCTTGCCGCGGCGCAGTATCCTGCCAAGCCGCCGCTGCCGCATGTCCTGGGGCGTGATGGAGTGGGCGTGGTGCGTGAAGTAGGCGCAGGCGCCACAGGGCTCAACGTTGGCGATACCTGCGCAATTCTCCGCGGGGAGACGGGAGTGAGTCGGTGGGGCACGCTCGCCGAGCGCGTTGCGATTTCTACCGATTCGCTCGTGCCTGTGCCCCGGGGATGGACGCTCGAGCAGGCCTCCGCCGCCACGCTGGTTTACCTGACGGCTTACCAGGCGCTCACGCAATGGCCTGACCTTCCTGCGAAAAGCGTTGTGCTGGTGACGGGCGCATCGGGCGGTGTAGGCGTGGCGAGTGTGCAACTCGCCGTGGCGATGGGGCATACCGTCGTCGGACTGTCACGCGATGCGCAGAAATCAGAACGGCTCCGCGAACTGGGCGCATCCATTGTGCTTGATCCGAATCAGCCCAAGTGGCGGCAGGAATTGAAAACGCAGATGCCCGGGCAGCGCGTAGACCTGGCGATCGATAACATTGGCGGCCGCCTGCTGCCGCAGGTGATTGAGTCGCTCGGGGATTTTGGACGCGTGAGCCTGGTGGGGCGACTCGCCGGACCGGTGCCGGAGTTCAATACAGCCGCCCTGTTTTTCAAACGACTCAAGCTCGGCGGCGTTGCGGTGGGGAGTTACTCCAACGAGCAGAGCCGCGCGGCGTGGAAAGATATTCTGCAGCTCCTCGATCGAGCCGGCGCGCGGCCGCTGGTGGATCGCGTGCTGCCGTTTGAAGAAGTCCCCGGGGCGTTTGCCCGGCTGGAAGAGGGGCCGATGGGGAAAGTCGTCGTGAAAGTCCGTTGAGCGGGTAACTGCGGGTTCCTGCGAAAGAAATAGCATTGTTATCGGACCAAACCGGTGCTTTTTAATGCCATCCGGCGTGGACGTTTCCGCAAGTTGACAACGCCATCCCCTCCAGCGCATAAGCTCTAAGGGTCGCTGGTTTTTTGACTTAGCCATGAATTCGACGTTGAACAAGTTAGTGGGGAGACGCGGCGTGCAATTCTGCATGACGCTGATGGCCTTTGCAGCAATTGCGTGCCCGCTCGCGGCGGCCGAACCCGTGCCGCCAGTGCCCGTCCAGCCGGCGCCCGCACCCGATAAGCCAGCCGCCACCGCGCCGACGTCCGCGCCCGCGACAACGACGCCGGTGAATGCTGCGACCAAACCTGCTCCATCGACAGCGCCCGCAACTCAGGCAACGCAACCCGCGCCTGCAACCGAACCTGCTCCGCCGGCCGTCACGATGAACGTGCGCGACGTTGGCGCCAAGGGCGACGGCGTCAGCGATGACACTGCTGCTTTTCAGACCGCGATGGACGCCACGGCGAAAGCCGGTGGTGGCGTCGTATCGGTGCCGGCGGGCGACTACCTGATCAAAACGCAGCTTTCGGTCCCATCGACCGTGACGCTCGAAGGCGTCGCAAGAGCGCCTGGCGCGAAAGTGCAGGGAGGCAGTCGGCTGCTCGCCGTGGCCGGCGCTGGATCGGAAAAAGAGCCAGGCTTCATCACGCTCGGAGCGGATGCAACGGTGAAGGGCCTGGTGATTTCCTATCCCAATCAGAAGCCCGATGCGATCGTGCCGTATCCGTGGTGCATCACCGCAGCCGGTGAAAATGTCGCCATCATCGATTGCGTGCTGGTGAATCCGTTTCAGGGCATCGACCTCGCAACGCATCCCTCCGCGCGCCATCTTGTGCGTAATGTGCAGGGCCAGCCACTGCGTCGCGGGCTCATGGTTGATAAGTGTTATGACGCCGGCCGAATTGAAAATGTGCACTTCGGGCCGATCTGGAACTGGGAGGAGAAAACCGGCATCCAGGCGTGGATGGGGCAGAACGGCGAGGCGTTCATTTTCGCGCGCGCGGATTCGCAGGCGCTGTCGAATACGTTTTGCTATGGCTACAAGGTTGGATATCGCTTTATCGCGTCGGCCGACGGCGCAGCGGGGGGCAGCTTTACCGGCATGGGCGCAGACGCGACCGGCGTCGCCGTATTAATCGAAGCGAGCCAGGGTGGGGGCCTGCTGATCAGCAACGGCCAGTTTGTGAGCTTCATCGGCGACAAGCCGACACAGGTTGTGACCTTTGAGTCGTTCGCCGGCAACGTACAGTTTCAAAATTGCGCCTTCTGGGGGGCCTCTCAGCAGGTCGCCCGACTGGCAGGGCCGGGAACCGTTTCGTTCAATAACTGCAACTTTGCCAACTGGGCAAATGGATTTCCGGCAATCGACCTGTCCGGGGGAAATCTTCTGGTCATCGGCAGCACGTTTCAAAAGGCCCTTCCGCAACTCACACTTCAGAACAAAGCGCAATCGGCGGTGTTTGTTGGCAATCGGCTCGCCGGGCCTCTCAGTATTGCCAACCCGGCGGGAGTAGTGCTTCAAGCAGGTTTGAACGCAGAGCCAAAGCCGGCGGACCCGAAGCCGTAATTGCCGCGCGCCTGGGCTGATTTTCACTCCACCCTGAGTTGCAATATTGCCGCGTCGCGCGACAGGATTCATCTACTCGTTGGTTGTTATCCCTGCCGTCCAAGGCTAGATTTTCTGCGAACGTGCCGACGCAACGCCCGAAAAGCGCCGCCTCCTCCACATCCACTCAGCGCGCGAGCCGAACCTCGCGGAGCATTCGCAAATCACCTGAGTGGGCCGGTTACTCCGACGAGCAGCTTCTCGAACTTCGCATGTGCGATCTGGGTCTGAGGATCGAGGGCACGGAGTTGGAGCTTTATATCGAACGGCTCTACGACGAACTGGCTCGCAAGGGGCTGTCTTTTCGTCCTTACTTCTGGCTGTCGAACGAATGGTTCACGCCTGATGCGCATTCCGGCATCGCTATCCCGTTTTATTTAGCGCATCCGCGGCTGAAGGCGCTCGAGGCCCGGCAGATGTACGAAGCGGAAGGGGGAACCGAATCATCGTGCATGCGCATCCTGCGCCATGAGACCGGGCACGCGATGGACAACGCATACCGGCTGCACTTTCGCAAACGCTACCGCGAACTATTTGGAAGCTGGGCCACGCCGTATCCGGATTTCTATCAGCCCAAGCCGTACAGCAAGAGCTACGTCATTCATCTCGACATGTGGTACGCCCAGGCGCATCCGGCCGAGGATTTTGCCGAGACGTTTGCAGTGTGGCTGCGGCGCGGCTCGGGTTGGCGGCAGCGCTACGCGGGGTGGGGCGCAATGCGCAAGCTCGAATACGTCGATGAGCTGATGAAAGACATTGCTGCCAAGCCGCCCGCGGTGGTGACGCGCCGGCAATCGCGGCCTCTTAAATCGTGTCGTCTAACGTTGCGCGAACATTACCGCGCCAAGCGACTGCATTACATGCAGGAGTGGCCGGACTTTTACGACAACGATCTTCGCCGGCTGTTCAGCGACGATCCGAAGTATCGAAAAAATCCGACGGCTGCGCGCTTCCTGCTTCGCATCAAGCCCGACCTGCGCAAAATGGTGTCGCGATGGACGGGCGAGTACCAGTACATTATCGAACAGGCGCTGGATGACATTATCGATCGCTGTCGCGAATTGCGATTGCGGCTGGTCCACCGCGCGGAGCGCACAAAGCTGGATACAATTGTCCTGGTAACGGTGCAGACCATGAACTGGCTGCACGATGGCAACCACCGGGTGGCGTTGTGAAGAAAAAAAAGAACTTCAAGCCCCTGCGCGTGCTCATGCTGATGGACAAGGAGCTTGTCCCGCCGGACGACGTTGCAGGCCTCACCGCCGAGCAAATGCTTCCGTGGAAGATGGAGTACGACGTCTTCGCTGCTTTGCACAACATGGGTCACGAGCCGCACAAGCTGGGGCTGCACGATGATCTGGGCGGCATTCGCGACGCGGTCACGCAGTTTAAGCCGGACATTACGTTCAATCTCCTCGAAGGATTTCGCGGATTCCACTGCTACGACCAACACGTGGTGAGCTATCTCGAGCTGATCGAGCAGCTTTACACGGGCTGCAACCCGCGCGGGATGACGATCGCTCGCGACAAGGCGCTGACCAAGAAAATTCTCGCGTACCATCGCATTCGCGTGCCGGCTTTTGCTGTGTTTCCCCGCCGGCGCGTCGTTCATCGGCCAGGCAAACTTGGTTTCCCGCTGCTGGTGAAATCGGTCAACGTGGAAGGTTCTATCGGAATCGCGCAGGCGTCTATCGTTCATGATGATGACGCACTGCGCGACCGCGTGCGCTACATTCACGAAGCCTTGCAGACCGCCGCGATTGCGGAGCAATACATCCCGGGCCGCGAGCTTTACGTTGGCGTGACAGGCAACGAGCGGCTGCGCACTTTCCCAGTCTGGGAGCTGCTTTTCGAAAATGCTCCGCAGGACATGCCGATCATTGCGACCAACAAGGCGAAATTTGATCGCTCGTATCAAAAGCGGTGGGGCATCACCACGCGCGCAGGGCAGGACCTTGGCGGAAAGCTGGAACGCGACTTGCCCAAGCTCTGCAAGCGCATCTATCGAATTCTGGGATTAACAGGATATGCCCGACTGGATTTCAGGCTCTCACCGGAGGGGGAGCCGTATCTTCTGGAAGCGAATCCGAATCCGCAGCTCGCGTTCGGAGAGGATTTTGCAGAGAGCGCCGAGGCGGCGGGGGTTCATTACGAGCCGCTGATTCAGCAGATCCTGGACCTGGGGATGGCTTACCGTCCCGAAAACGCCAGTTGATCACGTGTTAGGCCGCCGCCTTCAACGAGCCGCCTTCACGCGTGCGATCGTATCCCTGTACGCTGCGAATCAGGTCGATGAGCCCATTCACTTCAATGCGGACCGTGTCCATGTCCCCGGACGAGCGGATTTGCTCTTCGGCCCGCGCGGCGACCTCGGTGATGGCGCTGAATCCGTAACCATGACCCGCGCCTTTCAACTGGTGGACGGCCCGCTCGAGCTCTTTCAGGTTTTCGCTCTGCATGAAAGAGATGAGCGTGTTAACGCGATCCGGCAGACGCGATACGAATTTTTCCAGCAACTTCTTGAACTTCGGATCGGCGCCAATGGTGCTGGAAGCCGTAAGACGCGTCTCCGCCGGCGAGGCTGCAGTTTCCTGCTCGTCGGCAGTGGCGATGCCTTTTCGGATATAGCAGTTGGCTGCGGTGATCAGTTGTAAGCGCTCGATCGGTTTGGCAAGGTAATCGGTGCAGCCGGCTGCGATGCAGCGAGCGCGGTCTTCCGCCATCGCGTTGGCCGTCAAGGCGACGATCGGCAGCGTTAAGCCGAGTTCGCGAATCTTCTGCGTAGCGCCGTAGCCATCCAGCTCCGGCATCTGCATGTCCATGAAGATCAAATCGAATTTGCCGGTGCGCGCCAGCTCCACGGCGACCAGGCCATTTTCGGCAATAACCACTTCCGCGCCCGCATCGCGCAGGTGCGTCGAGAGCAGATCCTGATTGTCTTCGCCGTCTTCCGCGAGAATGATGCGCCCCGAAAGACGCATTTCGGCGAGTTCGTAATTCTTAGTGACTGGGAAGAGATCGATGCCGTCGAGCGACTCGATCATCTCCGCGCCTTCACGCTGGCCGCCGTTGAACGTGAAAGAGAACTGGCTGCCTTTGCCGATCTCGCTGCTGACGCGAATGTCGCCGCTGAGCAGGTTCGCCAGGCGCTTGCTGATGGTCAGGCCCAGTCCGGTGCCGCCGAATTTACGCGTGGTCGAGCTGTCGGCCTGCGTGAACGGCTGGAACAAGCGGTCGAGCTGTTGCGGCGACATGCCAATACCGCTGTCGCACACATTCACCTTGATCGTGTGAGCAAAGTAGCTGATTTCGCGCGAGAGTCGCAGCGTCACCGAGCCGGATTCCGTGAATTTGATCGCGTTGCCGACAAGGTTGACCAGCACCTGCTTCACGCGAAGCGGGTCGGTCATGATCTTGCGCGGGATCGGCCCTTCGAGCTCCACCTTCATTTTCAGGTTCTTCTGAATCGCGCGCGGCTGAGTCAGTGCGATCACGTCAGCGATGATCTGCGGCAAATCGCAAATCAGGCTCTCGACCGACATGCGCGCCGCTTCGATTTTGCTGATGTCCAGGATGTCGTTAATGATCGCCAGCAGGTGCTCGCTGTTTCGGCGGATGGTGCCGACGCACTTCACGCGATCTTCAATCTGCTGACGCGGGTCGAGCAGCATTTCGCTGTAACCGATGATCGCCGTCATCGGCGTGCGAATCTCGTGGCTCATGTTGGCCAGGAAGCTGCTCTTGGCCTGGTTCGCATTTTCAGCGTCTTCCTTGGCCTTCTGCATCGCTTCTTCAGCGAGCATTCGCTGCGTAATGTCATCATGAGCAACGACCACGCGCAACGGCCCGTCGCCGGGGAAGCGCGTGACGCGCGCCATGAACCAGCGGCGTTCATTTTGTGAATGGGCCGCGTACTCGATGCGAAATTCGTTTTTCTGACCGTGGATGGCGCCGCGTACGCCGCTCGCGAAGGCCGCGGAGTTAGCGTCGCCTTTTCCGCCGGCTTCATCGCATACGGCGAGGTAATTCTCCCGTTCGGGCGTGCGAGCGATCAGGCCTTTGTGATTGGCCCCGAATCGCCGCCATGCTTCATTCGCGTGAAGTACCATTCCCTGCTGGTTCAAGATGGCAATGTGCGAGGGAAGGGCGTCGACGGTGGATCGTGCAAAGCGTTCTGCTTCGCGCAGTGACTTTTCCGCCTCGCGCCGGCGAGACATGAACCGACCCACGATCCGGTAAGCCATGAGAAGAACGCCCAGGCCAATGGCGGTGAGCCCGACGACGATGCCAAGGCCGTAAGTGGGATTCAACAGCGCAGCAGAATAGTCAGACAGCAAAAGCTTCGCGCTGGCAACGGACTTGGGGATTGGCTGTGCAGGAATGGTCCTGCTTCCGCCGGTGAGCAGATCGAGTGTGTTATTAAACGTGACGACGTGGAGGGCCGCCATAATTGCAAAGGCAGCTCTGAATCCAAAATCGACACTTCGTTCCAGCCGTGCGCCCATGTCGGTTCCCTTTTTGCCCGGTGGCCCTCTGTGAACGCAGAGAGGCCTGTGCCTTTGTATCGGTTGGGTGGGAGGGGTGGATAAGAGAACGGATTTACCGGACTAACGAATCAACTGGCGTGCTCCACAAACTGGCGATAGAGGTGTGCGTATTTCCCGCCAAGTGCCAGTAATTGTGCGTGCGTTCCCTGTTCAATGATCCGACCGGCATCAACGACCAGGATATTGTCGGCTTTCATAATCGTGCTCAAGCGATGGGCCACAATGAAGGTCGTGCGTCCTTCGAGCAGGCGCTCGAGCGATCGCTGCACGATCACCTCAGTACCTGTATCGACGGCGCTGGTCGCCTCATCCAGCATGAAGATGCGCGGGTCGGCGAGAAACGCACGCGTAAAGCAGATGAGCTGACGCTGGCCCAGGGACATATTGGAGCCGCGCTCGCCAACGTCGGCGTTGTAGCCGTTCTGCAGGGCGCAGATGATGTCGTGAGAACCAATCGCTTTCGCGGCGTTGACTACCTCAGAATCCGTCGCCTCCGGGCGCGCGTAACGAATGTTCTCCATCACCGTGCCGGTGAAAAGATAATTCGTCTGCAGCACGAGCCCCGTCTGGCGATGCAGGCTCTCGCCTGTGATGTGGCGGATGTCATAGCCATCCACCAGCACGCGACCCTGCTGCGGCTGATAGAAACGCGCGATTAGCGACACGATGCTGCTCTTCCCGCTTCCGGTCGCGCCCACCAATGCAATCATCTGGCCCGGCTTTGCCTCAAAGCTCACATCATGCAGCACCGGCCGATCGGGGTTGTAGCCGAATGTTACATGCTCAAATTGCACGTCGCCCAGGATCCGGGGCAGCGGCATTGCCGCAGGCTGATCCTGCACGTCGGGCTTGGTGTCGAGCAGATTAAACACACGCTCGGCGCCGGCCATCGCCATCAGGAGCTGTGTGTAAAAGTTCCCGAGCTGACGGATCGGGCCCATGAAATAATCGACGTACAGATAGGCGGCCACAACCGCGCCGACGCCTTTTTCGCGACCGAGGCCGCCGCTGACAACGAGGTAACCGCCGTAAAGCAGGATGATCGCCTTGGCGAGGAAGCCAATGAAATCGAGCAAGGGCTGATAGATGCCAGTGATCCGTCCGACAACGACGTTGTTCGCCGTATTCTCCGCCTGCAGCTCGTTAAACACGACGAGATTGGGCGCCTGCCGGTTAAACGCCGTCACGACCCGGCTGCCGGTAATGTTTTCCGCAAGGTTGGTGGACACGCGCGTGTATCCCTCGCGCGCGATCTGATGCCAGACAGCCGACGTAGTAAGGTACGTTCGATTGAGCAGGTAGAGCACGGGCCCGAGCCACGCCACTGAAAGGAACAGCCGCCAGTCGGTGATGATCAGCATGATTGATGCGATCACCATCATCCAGAGATTGGATACGATCAGGAAAATGCCCCAGACGTTGATTTCCCGCAGGCTGGCGATGTCGCTCGTGCATCGGCTGATGATTCGTCCTAGCTTTGTCTTGTCGAAATAGCTCATCGACAAAACCTGCAGATGTGCGAAGAGCCGCCGGCGCAGGGCGAATTGCACGCGCTCGCCAGCGCCCGTCATGACCAGGATGGTGTAGCGCTGAAGCACGACTGAAACGGCGAGGGTGAGCGCCCACAGCAGGATGGTAAATACAACGCCGAGAATCGCTCCGCGCTCGCCTTGGGTCTGGCCGATGCCAAGTACGTTCATCGCGCTGAAGACAATGCGCGAAATGACGGTGCCGCCGGCTGACGATGCCGCCGGCGGTGACACATAGTTGGTGACCCGGTTGATAATCTCCTGCATGTAGCGAGGCGACATCATTTCCAGCGTCACATGAAGGATGCCGAGCAGAAGCCCGAGGGCGAACTGGCGTTTGAACGGCGCGAGCAGTCCCGCGATGCGCCAGACCAGCGCGCGATCGATCGGACGATAAGGCGAATCTTCGGACTCGTCCGCCTGGACGGTCAGCCCCGCTTTTGCGGTCGTCTGCGATTTTTTAGCACTGGAGATCAATTGTGCTCCAGGCTATCGGTGGACAATGTTTTTTCCGGCTGATGCGCGGCGCGCACGCGGTCCATGTGCGAGGGGGCTTCGCTCGTCTCTTCGATTGGAACGCTATCCCCGTGCAATTGCACCACCGCGATTTCGCGATAATGGCCCTGCTCATTCATCAACTCTTCGTGTGTCCCGCGCTGCGTGATCTGGCCATTTTCGATCACGAGCACAATGTCCGCCTGCTTCACCGTGCTGATGCGATGCGCGATAACAAACGTCGTGCGCCCGATCATCACAAAGCCCATCCCGCGCCGAATGAGGTGCTCGGTTTCGGAATCGACGGCGGCGGTCGCATCGTCGAGCAGCAGCACGCGCGGGTTGGTCAGGATCGCACGGGCGATCGCGATGCGCTGACGTTGCCCGCCCGACAATGAGGAGCCCCGTTCGCCAAGCATGGTGTCGTACCCCAGCGGCAGGGCCTCGATGAAGTCATGCGCCTGTGCGAGCCGGGCTGCGACTTCGATCTGGCCCTGATCGATGTTCGGCCGGCCGTAAGCGATGTTGTCGGCGATGGTGTCGCTGAAGAGGTAGGTTTCCTGAAACACGGGCGACACCGCCGCCCGCAGGCTGTCGAGCGCTACGTCGCGAAGGTCAACGCCATCGATCAGAACGCGGCCGCTGCGTGGGTCATAGAAACGAGCGATGAGATTAACGAGCGTCGTTTTACCGGCGCCCGTCGGGCCGACGATGGCGACGATGCTCCCGCCGGGAATATCGAACGAAATGTCATGCAGAACCGGGCGGCCGGCGGCGTAGCCGAACGTGACGTTCTCGAACTGAACGCGGCCCGGTCCCGGCAATAACAACTGCGGCTTCTGGGCCTCTGGGACGGTAGCCGGCGCGTGCAGGACTTCAAAGAGCCGGCGCGAGGAGACCATCGCGTTCTGGTATTGCTCGTTGATCGTGGAGATTTGCTGCAATCGCGTCAGGATGCCGTTCATCGCAGCGCCAAGGATCAGGAAATCGCCGGCGTTTAATTTCCCTTTGATCATCAGGATGGCGACCGCGAGAAAGAGCGACAGGTGCGAAGCCATGCCGATGACGCGGATCACGGGCTGAAAGTTCGCAAACATGCGGATACGCTTGCGCACGCGCTCGAAAAATGCATCGGCATTGGCGTTGTATTTTTCTATCTCCTGCCGCTCGGTGGCGAATGCCTTGATGACATGCACGCCGGCGATGCTTTCGGTGATCAGGGAGACATTGCGATCCTCCGCCTCCATGACCGCTTTCGCGGCCGGCTGCACGCGCTGGCTGAATCGCAGGATGTAAAAAGTCCAGATCGGAAGGGGGATCAGGCTGAGCGCTGCCACCCAGGGGGAGCGCATCGCGATGAGTGTGATGTAGAAAAGGACCACCAGCAGGATCTCGAGCGAAACGAGAATCGCCGTTTGGATAAACGCACGGACGTTCTGCAGATCAGAGATCGCGCGGTTGATCAACTGGCCGGTGCTGATCGCATCATGAAATCCAAAGCCAACGCGCTGCAGTTTGTCATAGACCGCATCGCGAATGTGATAGACCATCGTCATGGAAAACTTCACATCCGCCACCGCGCGGAAATAGCGCAAGGTGAGCCAGATGAGTGTGACGAGCAGAAGCAGAAAGACCGAGTGTCGTAGCGAGGTGGATTGCGGATCATGGCTGATCAGCCACGACCAGAACCCGCGCGATCCATCCGGCGGATCCTGGTGCAGTATCTGAATCAGATAGACAGTACGCCCACTGAACCAGGTGACGCCCCAGATCTCGGCGGCCACCGCCAGCGTGAGCAGCACGCACGATTTCGCCGCGAGCCGCCGCACGGGCCACAGGAACTTGAACATCCATCGGAACATGACCCGGCCGGGAATATCCTGTGTCAATGAGTCCCTGCGCACCGTGCTCTCATGCACCTGCGTGGTCGCGCCGGAAACCGTTGAAGAGGGGGATGAAACGGTGGGTCTGTCAGGCACTGTGTCGCGTTACCGAAGCATTCACAGTTCGAGTTGAAACCTTGAATCGAACCAAAAGGGCGCTCGATCAGCCGCCCAGCAAATTGTACTTGTCGATGGTCAATTCGTCGGCGAGCTGTGCCGCCAGTTTAACCGCGGGATCGGGATCGTCGCGGTATTGTTTCAGATAACGCTTGGCCCATACCTGGTCGCCGCGCTTGGTCGTATTGAACTTCATGCGGCCCAGCGACATGATCGCTTCAACGCGCCACATTTTTTCGGGGCAAGCCTTGGCCAGGGCGTGAATATCGCCGCCGTAAGTTCCAACCATTTTACTCGAGATCGTCGTCACCGCATTTTGCAGCGGAATGATCTTGGCTTTGCTGAATTCGTTAACACTTGCGACGAAATCCGTGCATGCCTGCGCCTTGCCGGCATCGTTCTTGTACAGGACACCCAGATTGGTGACGGCGGTCAGCATCAAGTCGAGGCCGGCATTCATTTCCGAAAGCACGACGCGCTCGTTATACAGACGATACCCGAGCACGAACGCGGCCTTTAGATACTCCTCCGCTTTTTTGGCGTCTTTGCGACCGGAGTACGTTGCTCCCGCCTTGATGGTCATCTTTCCGAGAGCCGTGAGGGCTTCCAGGTCAGGAAAGTTATTTCGGTAGGTGACGACGGCATCGGGCTTGGATTTATAAAGATCAAACCCTGAACAGGATGCGGCCTCGACGATGTTTTGAATCGCCTTCGGATTGGCATCGACGAGAGCGGCCCCGCTGGAAGCAAATTTTCCGCGCGGGCCGAAGGCATCCTTGTTTTCGTTGTATTCCGCGATCGCCTCGCGATATCGCTCCGCGGCGTTGCAACTTGCGGTCATCGAAGGCAGAAACTGCTTCGGATCGGTCGGTAACGCTAATTGATCGGCAAGCTTGTATTTACCCGTCGGCGGAGAAACGGAGGGAACCCGCGCAAAAGCAAACAGCATGACCGCGGCGATCAGAAACATGACGCCCGAGATGATCCAACCCTTTAGATTGCCGTACATTGGGGGAGCCTCGAAATTCTTCGACGCCCTGGCACGCCGACGGCCTGCCGTGAGCGAGGTACACCGATTCGAACGGAGGAGGTGAGATTCGAACTCACGGGACCCTTTCGGGCCCACCGGTTTTCAAGACCGGCGCAATCGACCACTCTGCCACTCCTCCGGGAGGGCTTACTATAGCCGGGACGTTCGTATTCTTTCAAACGGATCCAGAGCGTGCCTGGTGCACTACTCAGGGTGGTCAGAAATGATGCCAGAGATACACAGGTCCTGATTGAATCGATTGTTACGGAGGGCAAGAATTCCCGTGCGTCAGTTTATCGGACGTGATATACTGCCGCCGATTCGCGGCTGACGTGGAAGGTTCTCTTCCCGTCCGTTCCCAAAGGCTCGTTGGAGGGTTTCCGGATGTCCCGCAACTGGGTATTCGTTGCGTTCGTTCTCGTCGGACTGGGCAGCGGCGTTACCGCGCTGGCTCAGGAAACCCGGCCGCGCCGCGCACTTCCTGAAGAAGATCGTCGATTCCCGGCCACTGAAACCGCTACCCCGTTTCCTGCTCCGGCCCCTGCAGCGACGCAGCCGCCCGCGCGCGGCGTGCGAGATGATTCGCGTCGCGCTATGGATGAAGCCGACGCGCGCGAGCAGCGCCGTCGACGGGTTAACGATGAAGATTGGTTCCGCGACGGAGCCTATCGACCGGCTCCCGCTGAAGCGCGCGGCAGCGTCAATGGCGAATTTCCGTCGGCCGAGGTAAATGACTTTGTGATTGCCAACGCGAGAGCCGCCACGGCACGGATGATGTTCCGCCGGGCCGAGTCGGCGCTGGGCGCAGCGGTACGACAGGCCAAGCGGTCCTTCGAAAATTCCGAAGAACTCAATCACGCCCTGGCCAACGAAAAAGACGCCTACGCAAACTACGAACTGGCCCGTCTCAAAGCGTTGAAGGAAGTCGTCTCGGACCCCAAGTATCAGGCGATCCTTTCCATTCACGAAGATCTTGGAAATCAGATCGTGACCCGTCGGCGGGAAATGCAGAGCTTCGGCCAGCGCGATGGCGTTCCCGTCGCAAGCCAGCCGGATGCGGCTGAGCTGTTGAGCATGGCGAATCTCCGGCTCACGGTCGCGAGCGATGCTCGCGCGATGGAACGAGCCGCCACCAACGCGAGTGAAGACCTGCGTCGGGCCCGCGCCGAACTGATGGCCGCCGCGAAGAAGGTCATCGAACTGCGTCACGATTTTGATAATGATCTTCGTGAAGATCCCGATCTGCTGGCGGCCCGCCGGGTGCTGGAAGATGCGAGGGTATCACGCGTCACCGCCGCCGCTTATTTGCAGGGCTCACGGATGGCAGCCGAGGAAGCGACAGACTTCGCCTACTTCCTGCATCGGTACGACAACAACGTGCAGTTCGACCCTTACTTCCGGTATGGGTACAGATCCGGATCCAATTACGGCTATGGATATGGGTCCGGGATAGGCTACGGCTCTCGCGTCACCTATCGCCAGGTAGGGTATTAGCCTGCCGCTGCTCCGAATCGGTCTTTTCCTAACGATCCCTTTCTTCATTTTCGGTTGCGCAAAAGATCCAGCCGGACGTCCCGCCATCGGCGGGGCGTTCGATCTTTATCCACTGGGAGCGCAGCGTTCATCGATCCTCGAACGGTGTGGCGAGCCGCAAGAGCACGTGTCTCTGCAGGCACTTGAGCCTGATAAAACACCGCGAATCGTTGCTTATCATCTGAAGACGATACGTGAGGCAGGCGTGCCGGAGCCGGTTGCCTATGACGTTTTCATAGCCTTCGACATTCGTGGCACGATGGGCTCAGCAACCAACGTCTTCAAAGATTACGTCTATTACGACGGTGCCGACCGATGCGTATGGTTAAGTCGCAAGAAAATTGATTAGTGGTTTGGCGATAAGCAACTCGATGCATGGCCCGCTCTTGAGCGGTTTTGCCCCACCCCGTAGAATCCGCCTCGCCCTCAACACAGGTAATTACTTCCTTGAGCGATAAAACAGATCACCCGCCGATTCCCGACGCCTTTGCTGCACTTGGCGTTCGACCTTCCATTTTGAAAGCACTGGCGGAAGCGAAGTTCGTGACGCCATCCGAAATTCAGGCGCTGCTGATTCCGCGCGCGCTCACAGGGATCGATCTGCTCGGCCAGGCGCGCACGGGAACGGGTAAGACCGCCGCTTTTGGTATTCCTGTGTTGCAGGGCGCGATCAAGGGGCTCGCGACGCAGGCGATCATCCTCGTGCCCACCCGCGAGCTTTGCATCCAGGTCGATGCGGAGATCAAGCGTCTGGGTCAGTTCACGCCAATCCGCAGCGTGCCGGTTTACGGCGGCCAGAAGATCATGGCCCAGATGAAGTTCCTGAAGCACGGGCCGGAAATTGTGATTGGCACCCCCGGCCGCGTGATCGACCTCCTCGAACGGCGCATCATCAACTTCGACAACATCCGCTTCGTTATCCTCGACGAAGTCGATCGCATGCTCGACATCGGCTTTCGCGACGACATTCGAAATATTCTCTCGCACGTGCGCGGCGTCCGCCGGCGCGTGGAAGAAGATCACGCTCCTACCGATGGGGAGCGTGATGAAGCCAAAGCGCTCGAAGCCGATCTGCTCAAGAAACACACCGGCACGCACGGCGGTGATCGCGCGATCGATCGAGGGCATGACGACGGCCACGTTCCCACATCGCCACGGCGCGACGGTCATCAGACTATTTTCGTGTCGGCGACCTTCACCGAAGAAATCGAGCGCCTGGCCCGCCGGTACATGCGCGAGCCGATCGAGAAATTGATCGCGCCGGGCGCGGATGACAAGCCGACGGTGGAAAAGGTCGAACAGTATTATTTTTCCGTGCAGATCTGGGACAAATACAAGCTGCTGCGGGCGCTGCTCGAGCGGGAGAACCCGGATCTGGCGATCGTGTTCTGCAAGACCAAGCGCGGCGCGGAAAAGATTGCCAAGCGCCTTCATGCCGATGGGATCGAGTGCCGCGAGATTCATGGCAATCTTGCGCAGAACGCGCGCGACCGGGTCATGAAGAATTTCCGCGGCGGCAAGTTCGATGTGCTGGTTGCCACAGACCTGGCCAGCCGCGGCATCGACGTGGCAGACATCAGCCACATCATCAATTACGACATCCCTGAAGATCCGGAAATCTACGTGCATCGCATCGGCCGGACGGCGCGCATGGGCGCTGAAGGCAAGGCGTTCACGTTCGTCACCAAGGAGCAGGGCGAAGAGCTGACCAAGGTCGAAGCGCTGATCAACATGGTGATCCCGCAGGCCGTGGTTGAGGGTTTCACGCCGTCGCCGCCCCCGTCCGATTGGACCGAGCACAAGCCGGGCGAAGGCCCGATGACCAGTGGTCCGGCCAAGCCGATCGTCAGCCGATTCCAGCAGGCGTATGGTGCTGCCCGTTCGAGCACGGGGAGCACGTCCGCTGACGATGTCGCGCCCGTCGCTCTGCCGCCTCGGACGATCGGGAGTAAAATTCCGATTACCCGCCGACATAAACGGCGTCGGTAAAAGCACGTCCGATAATCGAAGATTGTCTACCAAATCGCAATGATTCAGCACCAGCTATAGGCATCGGCGCGGCCGTGGCGTTAAGAGCGGCCGGTTTGTATCCGATGCTCATTGGATGCTGATGGTTTTTCCACCCACCTCCGCACGCCGTCGAGGCGCGACGCTGATCTACTCCGTGCTGGTCATGTCCGTCATGATCGCATTTGTTTCGCTCGCCGTGGATTTTGGGCGCATTCAGTCCTGTAAGACATCGTTGCAGACGGCGGCGGATGCTGCTGCCCGACAGGGCGCAATGAACCTCCAACTCGGTTACTCGGGGGCGAGGACCAAGGCGATATCCGCCGCCGCTTACAACACCGTCGATAACACGCCGGTCGTGCTCCAGAGTGCAGATGTGGAATTTGGGCTTTGGGATCCCACGACGAAGACGTTCACAGCACTGAGCGGCTCTGCGCAGAATTCGGCAACGACCGTTCGCGTAACGGCGCAGCGAACAACGGCGCGGGGCAATGCGATCAGCACGCTCTTTACAAAATTGCTGGGTTTTAACAGCGCGAATCTCACCGTGACTGCCATCGCCACCCGCGGAAAAATTGCGCCCGCCACGGTGAATGGCATAATGTCGCCCTGGCTCGCCGGCATGCCAGCAGGAACTAAGGTTGATGCGTACGACGACAACGTGATCGATGCGGTTGCTCCCACAAGTTCGCCCTACCTCATGAGCGGCCTGCCGATCGTACCCGGCGGATCCTTGTACTTCCGACAGACGACCGGGCAGACGTCTTATGCCAACGCGAGCAACTATGGGCCGGACGGCAACAATGGATTTATTGTGGAACAGCGCAAAGACAATGGCATCAATTCCACAAAGGCGCCGTTGAACAGCCTCGTGGGTATATTCCTGGACAACAACGTGCCCACCTCCGGGAGCACGCCAGCGCCGCTGGACTTCAGCAGCGTGGCGAGTCGCGACTTTACAACGCTCAGCCCCGGCCTCAAGCAGGTGTTTTTCATCGGCGATGGTATGAACAGCAGCAGCTTGCTGCAGGAATTCGTCGTGCCAGCCGGCGCGACGCGCTTCTACCTGGGCATCATGGATGAAAAAGGCTGGTGGTGGGACAACACCGGCTACATCGAGACAACCACGCTCAATGACACGGTCCAGCTCGTCAAATAAACGGCTTTTCGTCCTTTTTCACGCCGCCAGTTCCTCCTTGAACGATCTCGCCGTTTCTGCGAAGATTTGCACCGGCCCGGGGCATAAGATCCTTAGGCCTTGTTTGCGTTTCTCAGCCACAACCTTCGATGAACACGCTCAAAACGAAGACGACTAAAACGAAATAGCGCGGCCCCGGCCTCGCTTGTTCGTTTTGGTCTGCTTCGAGCGGTCGTTCTGAGATAGGGTGTGGCTTTCTTTTTTACAGGGACACAATCGCCATGTCCGTCAATGTCGCAATCGCGGGTGCTACGGGAGCCGTCGGCCATGAATTTCTTACGGTTCTGGCCGAGCGCAACTTCCCCATCAAGACCATCAAGTTCCTCGCCAGCGCGAAAAGCGCGGGGAAGACGATCGATTTTCTCGGGAAAACGCACGTCGTTGAAGAACTGACCCATGACAGCTTCAAGGACATTCAAATCGCCTTCTTCTCGGCCGGCGGGTCGATCAGCAAGACCTTCGCGCCCAGCGCTGTGAAAGCGGGTGCCGTTGTCGTGGACAACACCAGCGCGTTTCGCATGAAGGATGGCATTCCGCTGGTCGTGCCGGAAGTAAACCCCGACCAGATCCATAAGCACAACGGGCTGATCGCCAATCCCAACTGCAGCACCATCATCATGAACGTGCCGGTCTGGCCGCTGCACCAGGTGAACCGGGTCAAGCGGATCATCGTCAGCACGTACCAGGCCGTCAGCGGCGCGGGCGCCTGGGGGCTCTATGAGCTTGAAGCGCAGATGAAGGCCCACGCTGCAGGGGAACCCATCGCGAAGGAAAAGTTTCCCCACCAGATCGTGAACAACGTCTTTGCGCACAACTCGAAAGTTGAAGAAAACGGCTACAACGAAGAAGAAATGAAGATGGTGCACGAGACCCGCAAGATTTTCGGAGACCCGAAAATCATGGTCAGCGCCACCTGCGTGCGCGTCCCAGTTCCTCGCGCCCACAGTGAATCGATCAACCTTGAGTTCGAGCGCCCCATCACGCCCGATGAGGTGCGAAGGATTCTCTCCACCGCACCGGGAATTCGGATCGTTGACGACCCGGGCAACAACTATTTCCCGATGCCGCTCGAGGCAAGCGGTCAGGACCTGGTCTTGGTCGGGCGTATTCGCCAGGACATCAGCCGGGACGACGGGCGCGGGATCGATCTTTTCGTCAGCGGGGACCAGATTCGCAAAGGCGCAGCAACGAATGCCGTGCAGATTGCGGAGAAGCTGGTTTAGTCCGTAATCCGTTGTCAGTGGTCCGTCGCAGCAACTTTTCCTACGGACACATTTCGGGTAATCCCTTTCCCAGCTACGGACCACGGACTACTGACTACGGACTCTCGAGCAAAGGATAAATACGTGCCCGACCCGACCCTTCGTGAACTTCTCAATGTTGCTACCGATGCCGCGTATATCGCGGGGCGTCGCACGCTTGCTTATTTCAATGCCGAAGTCGCGGTCGAGCATAAAGCCGATCAGACGCCGGTAACGCTGGCTGACAAGGAAGCGGAGCACGTCATCCGCGATCGCATATCAAAGTTTTTCCCCGACCATTCGATCATCGGTGAAGAGCACGGGAGCGTGGAGGGGAAAAACCCGGACTACCGCTGGATCATCGACCCGATCGATGGCACCAAGAGCTTCATCCACGGCGTTCCGCTTTACGGCGTCATGATTGGTGTCGAAGTCAAAGGGCAGCCGAGCGTTGGCGTGGTGTATCTCCCGGCATTGGAAGAAATGGTGGCCGCCGCCGATGGACTGGGGTGCACTTGGAACGGGCGCAAGGCGCAGTGCTCGGGCGTTACGAAGCTGGAAGAAGCAACGATCCTCGCCGGCAGCATCACGCGGGCAATCCAGCGCTCTGATGCGTATGAGCACCTGGCAAATCGGGCGCGCTTGAACCGTGGCTGGGGCGACTGCTACGGCTATGTGCTCGTCGCGACCGGCCGGGCCGAGGTCATGCTTGATCCGAGAATTAACCCGTGGGACTGCGCACCACTTCCTCCCATCATGAGAGAGTCGGGTGGAAAATTCGCCAACTGGGCCGGCGAAGAAACGATCTGGGGTCCCGACGGATTCGCCTGCAACAACGGTCTCTTTGAAGAGGTTGCGGGGATTCTCAAGTCTGAAAAGCGTCGAACGCCGTGCGCGACGTAGAGATCTTTCAACTCTCACCCACCCATCGTGATCACCCAGCGCTACAAAATGACGATCGCCTATCGAGGCACGCGCTATCATGGGTGGCAGTCGCAGCCATTGCTCAGTAGCTATACGGGCCCCGATGTTTCCGCCGGTCATGGCCTGCCCACCGTTCAGGAAACGCTATCGCGAACCCTCGCGCGGGTGCTGCGTCATCCGGTGCGCGTTTCCGGCTCATCGCGTACCGACACCGGCGTGCATGCAAAAGGGCAGGTCGCGCACTTCAACACCGATAAAGTACAGATCCCGATCGACGGGCTCCGCCGGGCGATCAATCATGCCCTGCCGGACGACATCCTGGTTCGCAAGCTGGAGCCGGTGTCCGATGCTTTTGACGCCCGTCGATCCAGCATGATGAAGCGATATCAATACCAGATCTGGAACCACCGTGAGCGGCCGGTGTTCTTCACCGACCTTGCGTGGCATCGGTGGTTTGCCCTTGACGTGAACCGCATGCGCGAAGCGGCGAAACATTTTGTCGGCACGCACGATTTCGAAAGCTTCGCCCGGCCGCGGCACGGCAAAAAATCCGCGGTTCGCACAATTCACCGCTGCGATGTCTCACAGCGGGGGCCGCGCATCGTGGTGGGCGTGGAAGGGCCGGGCTTTCTTTGGAACATGGTCCGGATCATGGTCGGGACGCTGGTGCATGTGGGGATGGGACGAGCGGAACCGGACGTGATTTTAGAAATGCTCGCAGCGCGGCGTAGAGAGGCGGCGGGACCAACCGCGCCGGCACACGGGCTGTATCTGCAGTGGATCAAGATGAAACCGGGCTTCGAGCCGACTGCGATGCCGGAGCAAAGTCCCATCGAATTGACGCACGCAGAAGCCGCTTCGGATGAGGGGTTCTTTGAAGACGACTCCTCTCTCATCGAAGAGAATGAATGACACGGCTCAAAGCTAATTTGCACGCACTGTAGCGCCGAATTGCGTCCCCGGTGCCACGCCCTAAGGAAACGACCGATCCATTTTTTGAAATTCTGCGTTTACTCGACTTATGGCGACTTAAGCCGACTTATCGCGACATTTAGGCGACTAAAGCGCGACCCAAATCGTGGCTGGGCCAGCCATTTCGCGACCTTTGCTGACTCGGCGGTTGCGTGAGGGTCAGGTGCGACCAGCCAGTCACTTGTCAAAAAACTCGCAGCCGTGGCCGCAGTTTTTTTGCGCATCGAGGAAGAAGCCGCAAAGTCGCGAAGGGAGCGCGAAGGAAAATCTGTGTCCAGTCCTGACTATTGGCTCCTGATTTCCAAGTTCATCGTTCAAAGTTCAGCGTTCTCCCGTCGACCCTACCGCCCGGCCGCTAACTGGCAAGATTTTTTTCCAACCAATTTTTTGGAAGCCGGATCGCGTGTACGGATCGAGACCGCCTGGGACTAAACTAAACGGGACACGGGGACGGCTGGCGGAAGAAGCGCGAGTTGAATCAGTAATCGATCGCGTCTCGTTTAGTTAAGTTCCCGGGAATGACAAGGGGAGGGAAGGCGTCGTTTCGACCGTCATTCCCGCGAAAGCGGGAATCCAGATTCCCGTTTCCGCAGCGCACGCTGGATTCCCGCCTTCGCGGGAATGACACGGGGACGGAAGGATATGGGGGGCGATAAGGGGAAATCCGGACATCCATCATTCTCGCCAGTTGCGTTCAAGATGGATGTCCCCTCATCGGCCTTTCGTTTAGTTAAGTTCCCGGGAATGACAAGGGGAGCGAAGGCGTCGTTTCGACCGTCATTCCCGCGAAAGCGGGATCCAGATTCCCGTTTCCGCAGCGCACGCTGGATTCCCGCCTTCGCGGGAATGACACGGGGACGGAAGGGGTCGATTTTGTAAGTCGAGGCGCGATAAGGGAACATCACTCATTGGCTGGGAACTTCCAGAAAATTCCGCGACGTGGCGGCCAATGTTCGGGGGACATGAAACGGGACGCAATCCGCGAAGGGCCATCCTAAGTCTCTTGTTTAAAATATGCGCCGTTATAACCCTGTCGCACTTAGATCAGCTGATCCAGCCCGCCAAGGCCGATCACTTCGTGGCTGAAAAACGGTTCGGCGTGTGCGGTGCCGATGCGGCCGCCGAAGTAGGCGCTGATTCCTCGCACCATGGCGCCAAGTCCCCCTTCGGCTCCCAGGCCCTGTGACTCGTAGCAATTCAACGCCTTCATCTTTTGCTCGATCTGCCCAGAAATATCGATGCAGAACGTCGGCTGAAAGCTCATTCGCAGGTGCGTGCAGAAATAGTAAATCACGCGCTTGGGGTGCCACGGCTCTCCTGGAATGTCGCTCTTGCTGAGCTTCGCATCGAACCGCGCATCCTCGGCGATGCGCGTGACGGCTACGTGATCGGGATGCGCATCGACCGGATAAGGAACGAACATCCAGTCCGGCCGATGCACGCGCACCAGCGCGGCGAGCTTGTGGCGTGACTCGATATTGTGCGTGACCTCGCGATTTTTCAGCCCGAGCAGCGTTCGCTCGACGCCCATGATCTTCGCGGCAGCCGCCGATTCTTTGGCGCGCGCTTCAATGGAGCCATGCGGCGTGGGCTCGCCGTTGGTCATATCGACGAGGTGAACGCGATGCCCCTGCGATTTGAGGCGGATGATGGTGCCGCCCATGCCGAGTTCCTGATCGTCGGGATGGGGACCGATGACGAGAATTGATGCCATAGGACAATATTACGCTTTTTAGCCGCGGGCCGTCTGTAGAGCGTCCTGATAGACTTTTTCGAGCCCCTGCACCATGGTCTGCGTGTCGAATCGCTGCAGCGCAAAAGCCTGGCCGGCCTTGCCCATGTCTCGACGGAGCTGCGGGTTCGCAATCAGCCGCTCCAGCGCCGCTGCGAGTTGTGGCTTATCGAATGCGGAAATCATGTAGCCGGTCTTACCATGGATGACTCCTTCGCGGTTGCCGTCAACATCGTACGCAACCACTGGGATCTGCGCCAGCGAGCCTTGTGGCAGCGCCCGGGCGAGTCCTTCACGCCGGGACGGGTGGACCAGAATGTCCATGGCATTGACAAGTTCAGGAATACGCGCCGGTGGAACCAGGCCCGTCAGGATGAACCGTCCGCGCAATCCGGCGGCTGCGATGCGCGCTTCGAGATGCGGACGCAGCGAGCCGTCGCCCACCCATAAAAACCGAACCTGCGGATGCTGCGCGCAGAGTGCCGGGGCCAGATCGATCAAATCATCGTGGCCCTTCAACTCGAAGAGCCGGGCGATCGTTCCGATGGCGATCATGTCGTCCGTTAAGCCAAGGCTCGCCCGCACTGCGGCGCGATCCACAGGAGGCGAAAGAAACGGGGCCGTCTCCATTCCGCTATAAACGGTGACGTACTGTTCCGGCGTGCCGATGCCGGCGGCCAACGACTGGTCGCGCATCTCGTCGGCTACGCAAACGATCCGGGTGGTGAGCGGGGCGGCTTGCCATTCGAGCGTCATGTAGGCCGCGTTGACCAGTCGCGAGGTAGATGCGGTAAACGACAGGCCGTGAATCGTGTGGACGATGGCGGGAACACCTGCCGCCGCCGCGGCCCAACGACCTAAGATCCCGGCTTTGCTGCTGTGCGTATGAACGACATCGGGCCGGAGTTCGCGCAAGCGGCGGGTCAGTTGCGCGAATGCGCGGGGGTCGCGAATCGGATGAATCGCCCGCCGAAGGTCGTTCACGACCTCGACGCGATAGCCAAATCGCTGCGCCCGCTCGAGGAGGGTGCCCTCGGGTCCGAGTGACGGCCCCGTCATGAGCGTGACGTCGTGGCCGAGTTCGTGCTGGCCTTCGCAGGAGAAAAGCGTATTTTCCTGAGCACCGCCGACGATCAGGCGCGTGATGATGTGAACGATTCGCATCTGGCCAACGAGCGTATACGGGAAAGCGGCGCGGGAAAAGGACAGCGCGCTACGATGAACTGCTGATGGCTCCGACACCACCCAATCTCAAGACACTTTCTCCCGAGCCCGACGGGCTCGAGATCGCGCCCGGCGTGCGCGTGCCGGAGTCGGCGTTTCGACTCCAATACTCCCGCAGCAGCGGCCCAGGCGGGCAGAATGTGAACAAGGTTAACACCAAGGCCGAGATCTGGATCACTGTGAGCGAGATCCGCGGCCTGAGTGAACGCGCTCTCGCTCGCCTGCGGACAATGTCCGGCAGGCGCCTGACGATGGGCGGAGAACTGCACCTGACTGCCGAAACGGAGCGAAGCCTGGAAGGGAACAAAGCCACCGTGCTGGAGCGTCTGCGGGAACTCATTCTGCAGGCCCGGCATGAACCCAAGGTGCGAAAGAAAACAAAAATCTCGCGCGGTGCGAAGCAGCGACGACTGCAATCCAAACGGCATCGGGGTGAGATTAAAGCGGGTCGGCAGGGGCGGTCGCCCGAGTAGGGCGTGATTGATCACGCCGTTTTCCTGGCGAGCCGAATCGGCGTGATAAATCACGCCCTACGAGGAAGTTCATCGCGCATGAAAAAAGGCGACCCATTGGGACGCCTTTTCTCGTTAATTTCCTGAGGATCAATTATTCGTCGTCGTCGAAGTCGTCTTCGTCGTCGTCATCATCGTCATCGAAGTCATCGTCGAATTCGTCGTCCTCTTCTTCGTCCTCATCATCATCGTCGTCTTCGTCGTCATCCTCTTCGTCGTCGTCCTCGTCGTCATCGTCTAGATCGTCGTCTTCTTCATCCGCCTCTTCGTCATCCTCGTCGGCGGCGGCGTCGTCATCTTCCTCTTCCTCGTCCTCATCGTCCGCTTCCTCGTCGTCATCCGCTTTGCGCTTGGCGGCCATGGGGAGCAGGTCGGTGTCAGTCTCCTCCCCGAAGAATGCTGACTCGCCGGGCGGAAGCAGCAGGGCGAGCCCACCGGTTTTCAAAAGAGTGGTTACGTCGTCGCGGTCCAATTTCATTGGCATGGTGAGCCTTCCCAACGTCTCACGAAATCAACAACACGACGCTGAAGTTGCGATCCAACGGGATCGCCCCAACCAGCATCGCGGCAGACCCGGGAGACGACACGGGCCAGCGAAACGGCGGCATTAAATCCCTGACCTTGGCCTGAGTCAAGCAGGAATTGCCGTCAATTTGACTTCGTCACTCCATGATCGCGCGTCGTTTGGCCGAAATATCGGGGGATCAAACGGCGGAATGTGTGGCGCTCTGCTTTTCCTGAGAGCGAATCGTGCGCCGCAATAGAAGTGCATTGCCAATGACGGTGACATCCGAAAGGGCCATTGCGCCCGCGGCAATCAGGGGGTTGAGCAGTCCAAAGGCGGCTAGCGGAATAGCCAGGACGTTGTAGAAAAATGCGAAGAAAAGATTCTGGCGGATCTTGGTCATCGTGGCACGCGACAGGCGGATCGCCGACGTCACCCCATGGAGCGAGCCGCTGACCAGCACAATGTCGCCGGTTTCTTTTGCGACGTCGGAGCCAGAGCCGATAGCGATGCCAAGATCGGCCGCCGCCAGCGCGGGAGCGTCGTTGATGCCATCGCCGACCATTGCCACCGATGACCTGCTGCCGCCCCGCGCGGCGCCTTGGGTCTGCAGCAGTCGCACCAGATCCGCCTTGCCTGCGGGTTTGATGTCCGCATGTACCTGATCGATACCCACGGCGCGAGCAATGGCATTTGCGGCACCATGGTTGTCGCCCGTAATGAGAACCGTGCGCAGCCCCAGCTTACCAAGCGCCTGGATCGCCTGTGCAGAATCCACTTTCAGCGGATCGGAAAACAGAATCCGGCCGAGGTACTGCATCGTTCCGTCGCGACCAGCGGCCACGTGAACGACTGTTGCATCTTGCTCACCCCCGCCAGCCGGCAGGGAGACATGATTTTTTTGAAGTAGCGAACCGCTGCCGACCATCACCAACTGACCGCCCACCTCTGCGCTGACACCGTGCCCGGCGTCACTGAGGAACGCGGCCGCCGGTTCAATCGGGATGCCTTGTTCTGTCGCGTGGCGAATGAGGGCTCTGGCGAGCGGATGTGCGCTGGACTGCTCTACCGCCGCGGCCAGCCGAAGCAGCTCTCGGTCATCCGTCCCGTTGTCGGTGTGGACACCGACCACGACCGGCTTTCCGACGGTGATAGTGCCGGTCTTGTCTAGGACGACGGTGTCGATGACCTCGGCCTTCTGCAGCACGTCGATATCTCGAATAAGAATGCCCCGCTGAGCGCCCAGCCCGCTGCCGACCATGAGGGCGGCCGGTACCGCGAGGCCCAGGGCGCACGGGCAGGCGATAATGAGCACGCTGCACACCGATCGCGCGATCATCCCCCATGTCTGCTCGGCTTCCCAGCCATGGGACGTCCCCCAGGCATACCAGCCGATCGCGGTCAGGAGTGCGATCGCCAGCACGGCCGGCACGAACACCGCGCTGATCTGGTCGGCCAGCTTCTGCACCGGCGGCTTGCTCGACTGCGCTGTTTCCACCAGTTTGACGATCTGCGCCAGCGCCGTTTCGCTACCGACCTTGCTCACGCGCACGATGAGTCGGCCGTCTACATTGACTGTGCCGCCAATCACTTCGTCACCGACGCCGCGCCGGACGGGCGTCGGCTCGCCGGTGAGCATCGCCTCATCAACGCTCGCTGTTCCTTCGATGACCTCGCCATCCACCGGCACCAGGTCGCCGGGTCGAACCAGAACGCGATCGCCGACGTGCAGCGAGGCGACGGGCACCTGCTCGGGCGGGGATACGATGGATAAACCCGTGGCGGATGGGGAATCGGTCAGCCGCAGGGCGACCGCCGGCGCGAGGTTCAGCAACTGGCGGATTGCGCTTCCGGCCGACTCGCGCGCCCGCGCTTCGAGCCAGTGCCCCAGGCTGATGAGGGCGAGCAAGCCGGTGGATTCCGTGAAATAAAGATTCGGGCGGTGGGCCAGCGGGTTGCGGAGGTAATACACCATCGCACACAGGCTGTAGAGCCACGCGACGGTCGCGCCCATCGAAATGAGCGTGTCCATGTTGGTCGTACGTCTGCGTAGCGCGCCAAACGCGCTTCGGTAGAAGGCGCCGCCGATGAAAATCAGCGCGATGGTGCTGGTGACCAGGCCCAGCCAGTCCATCCAATTGACGCCGGGCTGGTGATTGAGGTGCGATCCAGTGACCCACAGTCCCCAGTGCGTCGCTTCCACGGGAAACCAGAGAATGATCCCCACCATGGCGCGGCGGAACCACTCCCGGGCGTGTGCCCGCTGATGCTGAAGCCGCGTTTCTTCGGCGGTAGCGATGCCCGCCTCAGGTGATTCAGGGGTCGCGGGATAGCCCGCCCCTGTCAGTGCTGCCGCCAGTGCATCCGGCGTGGTCCGCGCGGGATCAAACCGGACCGACGCCCGGCCGCGCGAGAGATTGATGTCGAACGTGTCGACGCCCGGCACCGATTTGAGCGCCTTCTCGACGTGCGACACGCAACTCGCGCAGTGCATTCCGTTAACCGAAAACCCGGCCTCGGCGGGCGTTTCAGAAGTTGTCGCTGAAAGGGCATCGGCCATGCCCACATTGTAGACGCGATGGAGAACAAATTGCGTCTTGGCCAGGTCGGTGATTGAGGGCCGGCTATGGCACAAAAAAGCGACGCCCGCCGGAAGGCGAGCGTCGCTGGTTATGCAGAGAAGGAACCCGCGAAGCTTACTTCAAGTTCTTGGCATACTTTTCCGGATCTTCATCAAACGCCTTGCGGCAGTCTTCGCAGCAGAAGGCGATCGTCTTGCCTTTGTAGGTCGTTGTTTCAGTCGGGTCGACCTTCTTCTCGGTGTGAACCGGGCAGTTGGCGTTGAGCTGGGCTGGGGCCGACTTTGCGGCCTTGGCGGTGTTGTCGTCGCCGGCGTCGGCCAGCTTCTTCAAATACGTCCCGGGGTCTTTGTTGAACTTGGCGATGCAGGACTTGCAGCAGAAGCCGATCGTCTTGCCGTCATGAACGGTGGTCACGGACGCGTCGATGTCTTCCCCTTCCACCGGACACTTCTTATTGATCGGCGTGCCCTTTGCTTCCGCGGGTTTGTCAGCCAGGGCAATCGAACCAATGAACAGCATGGTGCAGAGACCGATCAATAGGTGCAGGGATTTCATGGCAAGCTCCTGAGGGATGAATGATATCGGTACGGCAAAAGAAGCGACGAGGATCAGACAATTATAGCCAGATGAAGTTGGCTGGCTCCATCGGATAGGGAAAAAGCGCACTTCGGGTGCACACCCTTAGCACGCTCCCATGCCCGGCGACTACTTCTTGTAGTACTCGGTGTTCTTTTCGATGAAGGAAGCCCACTCGGCCGGCAGATCTTCCTGCGGGAAAATCGCGGTCACCGGGCATTCATCCACGCACAGGCCGCAGTCGATGCAGGTATCGGGGTCGATGTAGAGCATCTCGGCCGTCGCAAATGCGGGCTCGTCCTTGGTCGGATGGATGCAGTCCACGGGGCAAACCGAAACGCAGGCCGCGTCCTTGGTGCCGATGCAGGGCTGGGCAATGATGTGGGACATTTAAGTGCTTCTCCTGACCCTGAGTATATCGGCTGCCAGGGCGATTGGTCCATAGTCACAAAAATTGCGTTATCAGACGATAAACGACGTTCCGGTCATCTCCGGGGGCTGTGGCAGCCCCATGATCTGAAGCAGCGTCGGCGCGACGTCGGCCAATCTGCCGCCCGGGCGGAGCGAGCGCCCTTTAAAGCGATCGTCTACGACGATCAGCTCTACATCATAAGTAGTATGAGCCGTGTGAGGGCCGCCGGTTGCGGGGTCGATCATCTGCTCGCAGTTGCCGTGGTCCGCCGTCACGATTGCCGCGCCGCCTTTGCGCGCTACCGCGTCGAGGATCTGCCCGACGCAGCCATCCACGCATTCGACCGCCTTCACCGCCGCGTCGAGGACGCCGGTGTGGCCGACCATGTCGCAGTTGGCGAAGTTGACGACCAGGAGGTCGTACAGGCCGCTCTCGATGCGCTTCAGCACTTCTTCGGTAATGCCAAGCGCGCTCATCTCCGGCTTCTGGTCGTAGGTGCTCACCTGCGCGGAGGGAACCATCGCCCGGTCTTCCCCGGGGAAAGGCGGCTCACGGTAGTCATTGAAGAAGAAGGTCACGTGCGGAAATTTCTCCGTCTCCGCGCAGCGGAACTGCTTGAGCCCCAGGTTCGAGAGGTATTCGCCAAGCGTGTTCTTCATCTTCGGCGGCTTTGGATAGGCGACATGGACCGGTAATCCCTGCTCATAGGCGGTGAGTGTTGTGAAGTGGAGCTCGCGCTTCGGGCCGCGGTCAAAGCCGTCGAACAGATCGAGTACGAACGCCTTGGTCAGCTCGCGCGGACGGTCGCCGCGATAGTTGTAAAAGACGACCGAGTCGCCATCGCGGACGATTCCATCGGCGATGGAAACGGATCCGGGCGAGGTCGGCGCGGGAGGGGCGATGATCGACGGAGTCACGAATTCGTCGCCCGACATGCTCGGTTCGGTCGGATTTGCATAATATTTTTTTACCGCCTCTTCGGCCGAGTTGAAGCGCGGTCCCTCTCCAAAAGCGATCGCTCGATATGCCTTCTCCACGCGTGGCCATCGGTTGTCGCGATCCATCGCGTAGTACCTTCCGCTGACCGTTGCGATCCGTCCGACGCCAAGCTCTTTGACCTTCGCTTCAACCTGCTGAAGGTAGGCAAGACCAGAATTGGGAGATGTGTCGCGACCGTCGGTGAAGGCATGAACAAAGACGCGCGCGAGGCCTCGTCGCTTGCACAATTCCAGGCAGCCGTAAAGGTGTTCGAGCTGTCCATGAACGCCGGCGTCGCTCACGATGCCGAAGAGGTGAAGGCTGGCATTTTTCTCGATCGCACTGGAGACGGCCGCGTTCATCTCCACATTGCGGAAAAACTCGCCATTGCGGATTTCCTTAGTAATTTTGACAGATTCCTGGTCCACGATGCGACCGGCGCCGATGTTCTGGTGGCCCACTTCGCTATTTCCCATCGTCCCTTCGGGAAGTCCGACATCGAAGCCACTCGTGTGAATGAGCGTGGTCGGATACGTCGCCATGAGTCGGTCGGCGACGGGATGTTTTGCGAGCACGACGGCGTTGGCGCGGTCCCACTCCGGGAACGGATTTTTTCCCCATCCATCACGAACGATTAAAACGACGGGACGCTTTGCGAGAGTGGGCGAGTTCATGCGACGCATGATACTCATGCGAGTCCGTAGTCAGTAGTCCGTGGTCCGTCGCAGGGCGCGTCGAGAGAAAAAAGAGGCGCGGCGCGAACCGAAAATCGCATCGCTGCGGACCACGGAGGACCAAAACGGCTATTGTTAAAAAAGAGAACGCAACGACAAAAAAGCATTGACTGGAAAATTCACGTTCCGTAAATTCTGTTTTCAAGAAAGGAGGAACAAGCGCCATGGCAAAGAAAGCAGCAGCTAAGAAGGCAACGGCTAAGAAGCCAGCCAAGAAAGCAACGACCAAGACCAAGAAGTAACTTCTGGTGTTCGGTCGGCGCGTGGCTATAGCCGATCGGGTCGAATTGCTCGGTACGAAAATCAAACACTAACGTTTTGGGCCTCGGCTCCAACTTGGGCCCCGAAACAAAAAAGAAGCCTTCCCTGCCACGGCGGAAGGCTTCTTTTATTTCCACTCAGTCCGTAGTCCATAGTCAGTAGTCCGTAGCTGAAGGCGTTTGCTTCGCGACGACTTTAGATCTGCATCGCCCTGCGACGGACTACGGACTACGGACTACTGACCACGGACTCCCCTCCCTTGTTTTATCAGACCCCGACTCGATAATTCGTTTCCACACGGAGGTGAGCAATGCGGATTATCGCTTTCATGAATCAAAAGGGTGGCGTCGGGAAGACCACCACCACCGCCAATGTCGGAGCCGCCCTGGCTGAACTGGGGAAGCGGGTCTGCCTGGTGGACCTCGATCCGCAGGCCCACCTGTCCATTAACTACGGCGTCGATCCCTCCCCCGATGTGCCGTCCCTCTACAACATCCTGGTCGATGGCACCGCATTCAAAGACGCCGTCCACAAGATCAGTGACCGAATTGACCTTGTTCCCAGCTCGATTGACCTGGCCGCCGCCGAGGTTGAACTGGTCGGAGTAGCGGGGCGTGAGGTCCTGCTGAAGAAGCGCCTTGAAGAGGCGGGCGTGGACTACGACTTCATGCTCCTCGATTGTCCTCCCTCCCTTGGGCTGCTGACGCTCAACGCCTTATCGATGTCTGGCGAAGTGATTATTCCTATGCAGCCCCACTTCCTGGCTTTGCAGGGGGTGGCCAAGCTGCTTGAGACGGTTCACCTTGTCAGCCGGCGGATGAACCCCAGCCTGAAGGTGAGCGGCATCGTCCTGACCATGTTTGATTCGCAGACGAAGCTGAGCAGCGAAGTGGTCAATGAACTCAACGGCTTCATCATGGACGCAATGGGCAAGCCGCTGCCATGGGCGGGGGCGAAGGTATTCGATACGCGGATCCGCCGGAACATCAAGTTGGCGGAATCTCCCAGCTTTGGCAAAACCATTATCGAGTACGACCCGGCCAGCAATGGGGCCTCGGACTACCGTGCCCTCGCGCGCGAATTGGTCGGCGTAAAGGATGCGCCCGCGCCCGCCCGCGTTTCAACCATGACCGGCGAACGGCCTGTACCTCTTAAGACTGAAAAAGCAGCGGCGACAGTCGCCGTCGCTCCCCCCGTCGTGCCGGCAGCTCCAAAGGTCCCCCTTGCTGCTCAACCTGCAGCGGCTGCGAAGCCGGCCGGCCCGCGTCCAGTGAGCAAGCGACCCCCGGGTCCGCCGCCCGAGCGGACGGGCCCCATTCGCCCGGTTCCGCCGGTGAGTGTTTCGGTGAACCCGCAGGTGGATGGGGCGAAACTCGCCGCCGCTCGCGTAGTTCCGCCCGAGGGCAAGTCCCCTTCAGCGGCCAAGTCGCCGGCTCCTGAAGAAGTCACCGCCTGACACGACTCGCGCCGGGAGCTGTAAGCGATGACAAAGTTCCGCCGGATTTCCTGGGCAGTGACGATCCTGTACTGGGGCGTCATTTTTATTGCGACGCATTTGCCGCCCAAAGATGTTCATATTCCGCCGGGCTCGGACAAGCAGATTCATTTCATTGCCTATTTCCTGTTGTCATCGCTGCTCGGTATGTCTCTGCTGATATCGCGGCCCAGCCGGAAGTGGGTTCCCCTGTTCGTGGTCGCGGTGGCGATGGTGTATGGCGCGTTTGACGAACTGACGCAGCCGATCATGGATCGCTCATGCGATATCCATGACTGGTACGCCGACGTGACGGGAGCCAGCACGGCGGCAGTGCTGCTCTTTGTCATCACATATTTCGTCGCCCGATCGCCCGCCCGGGCGAAACTCGGCGCCTGATCCCTGGAGGAGATACTGTGAAGGGCGGAATCGACATGCCGCGTGATGTAATCTACGCGTGGATCGCGGCGTTTAATGCGCGCGATGGGGAAGCGGTCGCCGCGCTGTATCACGACGATGCCGTGAATTATCAGATCGCTGCGGGGGAGCCGGCCCAGGGAATCGTCGCCATCCGCGAAAGCGTCGTTGGCTTCTTCGAAGCTTTCCCCGACAGCTACACCCGCCTGGAAAACATGCTCGTGGACCACGACCGCGTCGCCATCGAATGGTCAGGCGGCGGTACCTGGCGCGGCCCCTTCGCCGGCCGAAAGCCCAACGGCCGAGCATTCACGCTCCAAGGCTGCGGTTTTTTCCACGTGATTAACGGGAAAATCAAAACCCAGCACGGCTACTGGGACCGCGCGACGTGGTTCAAGCAGTTGGGGATACCGGTATCCGTGCAGGCAGGATGAAAACGGTTTGTCACTCAACGGCCATGAATGAACATCGCGTCATTATCCCTGAAGAGACGGCTCGTATCGTCGAGTTCCGCCAGGAAGGTCTGCCAGGCATTGCATTCATCAATAGCTCGCTGGAGACCTTCGAGCCGAAGGTCGTGTTTGCCTGGCACTTGTCGATCATGCTGCAGTTAAAAGACCTGATTCTTAACGGGATGCCGTCGCAAGCGGAGCGAGATGTGATCGATCCGTTTGGAGACCTGATTGACGCAGCGATCAAGGGCGGGCAACCGGAGAAACCCAACGCGCTGTTTTTTGGCACGTATCACCTGGAACGCGACAAGGGAACTGATTTATCGTGTGTACGATCCCGAGCCCGCCAACACGTTTCTTGCAGACATGATTGAAGAGAAGAATTATGCCAGACCGTTCGATTACCGTATCGACCCAGATCCCGAGTGGAAGCTTGCCGAATGGCATCTGAATGCAAAGAAAGCCGATCGCTGAACTAGCGAAACGGTTTTTTATGCAGTCTTCTTCGCCCGGCGTCGCGCAACGCGTGGTCGTCCAAACGCATCCGTCCCCGTCATCACCTTGGACGCGCGCTTCGGATCGCTAGCGGCGGCGATCGGATTGCTCACTTTCCCACCCGTCGCAGCGGCGGCCTGCTCGAGGGTGTGCTCCAGCCGCTTGCGGGCGTGGGCGACGTATTCCTTTGACTGGTCGATACCAACGTAATCGCGCCCAAGCAGGGCAGCGGCAATGACCGTCGTGCCGGAGCCATTAAACGGATCGAGAACCACGTCGCCGGGGTTGCTGCTGGCCAGGATGATCCGGTTCAGCACGCCCATGGGCATCTGGCAGCCGTGCCACCCTTCACGTTCTTTGAACGTGCCGCAGACGCGGGACACATTCCACGTGTCGCCGTTCTCAGCAAAGAACGGCTCGGGCGTTTCCTGCGGACGCAGGTACCACGTGTCGTCGGGAAGCTTTCCCTTGGAGTTGGCGCGCTTGTCGCCATAGGTCGTCTGGCGGGCCGATGCGACGCGGACAGCGTCAGGATTAAACGTGAAGTCCTTTTCGCTCTTTGTGAAATAAAGGATGTGCGTGTGGCTCTTGGCGAACATCATCTTGGTCTGCTGGCCGAACGTGTAGTGCCAGATGATCCAGTTGCGCATGTTGAAGCCAATCTCGCGCCGCGCGATGACGGCCAGATCGGCGGCGTATTCATCGCCGATCGCAAGGTAGAACGAGCCATTGGGTTTCAGGGCTTTGTAAACCGCCTGCATCCACTCTTTGCTGAATTTCAGGTAGTCGTCGGTGTTGCGCTTGTCGTTGTAGCCGTGATAGAGGTAGCCGATGTTGAAGGGCGGGTCAGCGAAGACCAGATCGGCCCAGCCGCCTTTGCCTTCGTTCAGCAGTTTGATGGAGTCGCCTTGAATGATTTGATTTCGCTCAACCATGCCCGCGCGATTGTAGAGCAGAGGCTTGATCGATCCAATGGCTCGCGATCTGCGAGACAGGGGCCTGTCGCCGATTTTCTGTAAGCCGTTCTCAAACGCGCGCTTGCGTGTATTCATGAAGGATCTTCGGTTGAATGAGTGTCGTCCGGCGCGCGGTGGCGGCGGGGGCCTGTAGCCCTATAATCGACGCTTCGTGACCCAATTCATGAATGGACCGGTCCTTCGGCTGCTCGACGCCAACGCCAATCGCGCCCGCGAAGCACTTCGCGTGATAGAGGACTACGCGCGGTTTATCCTCAATTCAGAATCGCTCTGTGCTGATTTGAAAACCCTGCGGCATGACCTGACCACGGCCACGCAGCGCATCCTGGCCGACGCGATCTACCATCGCGATACGCCGGGCGACGTCGGCACGCTGATTTCAACGCCGGGCGAAGCGGCCCGCGCCGACCTGTCTCACGTCGTCATTGCAGCGGGCAAACGGCTTGGGGAGGCGCTCCGCGCGATCGAAGAGGGGCTGAAGGTCGTATCCCCCACCGACGCGCCGCAGGTTGAGGCAATTCGATACCGCTCCTATGCCATCGAACAGCGCGTTGCATTCACGCTTTCGCCCGCCGTGAGTCGCTTCGCCCATGTCCGTCTCTATATCCTGATCACAGCATCTCTCTGCAAGGGAGATTGGCTCGAAACCGCGCGGCAAGCCATCGCCGGCGGGGCGGATTGCCTGCAGCTTCGCGAAAAGGACCTCGAAAGCGGCGAACTACTCCGGCGCGCCCGCGATCTAGTCGCGCTGTGCCGCAACCATGGCGTGCTCTGCATCATCAATGACCGTCCGGACATTGCGCTGCTTAGCGGCGCGGATGGCGTGCACGTTGGGCAGGGCGATTTGCCGGTTCTCGAGGTGCGCAAGTTGCTCGGCAACGAAAAAATCGTCGGCGTCAGTACGCACATTCTGGATCAGGCAAGGCAGGCCGTGCTCGATGGCGCAAGTTACATCGGTGTCGGGCCATTTTTCCCGAGTGCGACCAAGCCACGCGATTTCCTGGCCGGGCCGGCGTACGCCCGTGCTGTTTCCGAGCAGATCAAACTTCCCGCGGTCGCGATTGGCGGAATCACCCCTGCAAATGTCGATGAAGTGCTGGCCGCGGGATTGAACGCCGTGGCGGTGTCGTCGGCCGTGATATCGGCGCCCGACGTTCGATCCGCGGCAGAGGCGTTAAAGCGCGCACTGGTGTCACGGGGCGAGTTGAAAGCGTGAGCGATTGTCTTTCGTAGGGTCCGCTTCAGCGGACGTTTTCACGTAGACGAAAGAAAAGACGTCCGCTGAAAGCGGACCCTACGTGGTTGACTAACGCGTTGCTGAATGATCGCATGACCGATTCCGCCGCTTCTATTTCTGTTGAGCCCAAACCCGTGGTGGAACGGGCTGCGCGCTCGTTTGTTGGTCATGCGCGCATCATCGGCTTGCTCACGCTCGCCAGTCGGCTGCTGGGGCTTGTACGGGAGATCGTCGCCGGACATTTTTTGGGAACGGGGCTTGTGGCGTCGGCGTTCACCGTCGCTTTCGTCGTTCCCAACCTCTTTCGCAGGTTGTTTGGAGAAGGCGCGCTGTCGGCCGCTTTCATTCCGTTGTACTCGCAATCTCTGAAGCGTGACGGCGCGAATGAAGCCAACGCCTTCGCCGCATCGGGTGTGAATCTGCTGGTCGCCCTCCTCTTCGGCATCACCATCGTTGGGGAACTCATCATCGGCGGCCTGATTTACTTCGTTCCTGGCAGCGACGATCGCCTGCTCACGCTCAAGCTGATGGCGATCATGCTGCCTTACGTCATCCTGATCTGCGGCGTGGCCTTCCTGAGCGGGGTTCTGCAGGTCCACAAACGATTCGGCGCGCCCGCGTTTGCCCCGGTCATTTTGAATTTCTGCCACATCGTGGTCGTCTTCATCGGCGCATGGATCCTGCGCCTTCGTGTCGGCGACCAGGACGCCGCCCTGCTCGCGAAGCAGACCACGCTGTCTTACTGGCTGGCGTTGTGTGTGCTGGTGGCCGGCGTATTGCAGGTTGCAGTTCTGCTTCCGGCGCTTCGTTCGGTTGGATTCAGATTTCAGGTCAGCCGGCATTTCTGGACGCCGCCGGTGAAGAAAATGCTCAAGCTCACGCTGCCGGTTGCACTGGGCGCGGGGGTGCTGCAACTGTCGGTCATGCTGGACAAAGGCATCTCGGTCCTGCTGATGCAGGTAGACGTGAACGTCACGCACTTTCTCTTCCTCGGCTATTCCATTCCTTTTCCCATGGAACTTGGCGCCCCGGCCCGGTTAAACCTCGCGCAGTTTCTTTATCAATTTCCCCTGGGCATTTTTGCAATTGCCTTGGCCACTGCGATCTTTCCCAGCCTTAGCGCCGAAGCACTGAGCGAAAATAAGGATCGCTTCCGCGCTGTCGTCCGGCAGGGAGTCGAAACGGCGCTCTTCGAAGGACTGCCGGCGTCGATCGGCCTCCTCCTCATTCGCGAGCCCGCAATTCGGCTCCTGTTCCAACACGGGCAAATCAACTCGCACGACGCGGATCTCATCTCCAGGTCCGTGCTCTTCTATGCGGTGGCGATCTGGGCCTTCAGCCTGCAGCAGATCATCAACCGGGCCTACTACGCGCTGCACGATACGAAGACGCCGCTGGTGATGTCGATCATCACGCTGGTGGTGAACCTGGGCGTCGAGATTCCGCTGCTCTGGACGCCGCTTGGCGAAGCCGGCATGGCCGCCGGCACCTGCGTGAGCTTCGTCATTCAATCGATCGTCATGCTCATCATGCTGAACCGCCGCGTCGGGGGCTTGGAACTTTCAAAAAGCGCCGCACCTGTTCTGAAGATGGTCATCGCCACGGGAGTGATGGGGCTTGTGATCTGGCTGCTTCAGCAGACGCCGATCTATGATGCCAAAGGAGTCGGCCGGTGGCTTTGGGCGGGGCAGAGCGCGAGCGTGATGATCGTCGGCGCGATGGTTTACCTTGTCACGTGCCAACTCATGGGCCTGGCCGCCGTTCAACATCTCATTCCTAAGAGACGCAAGCGGGCGGCGGGAGCGGGCGGCATCTAATTCTGGGTCCATTCGACCGTACGGACAATCAGCAGCAGAAGTGCGGCTGCGGAGCCCAGGCCCAGCACGATCCAGAGGGTTGCGCGGGTCGCTTCCCACGGCACCCTTCGCATCGATTTAGCCCGAACCGACTTGTAGACGATCGCAACGCCGGCGCACAGCGGCAGGGCAAGCAGATACCACACGTCCCACAGGGGGAGTGGCTGCATAAACAATCGAACGCCAAGGATCGAGATCACTGGTTTCCTTTGCTTGCGTCCTGAGCCGCACTCGCCCGCCCGGCGGCGTCGAGAATCGCCAGCAGGTTAAGCATGCCGGCGACAGCGGTGTACAGCACGCCGATCTCGTTGACGCGTACGTGCGAAACGTCGACCCGCGGCGCAGCCCAGATCGACCATTTCATTCCTGCGATCGCGACTGGCCCCGCGAGGATCTGTGCGATGGACCACGGCTTTTCGCGTAACTCGGAAAAGGGGGCGGCCACCATGACCCAGGAGCCGCCGACGGTCATGGCGTTCCCTTTGTCGTCATACCCCGGAACTTCCAGCACGCGCACGCCGCCGATCAGGAGGCCCATCAGAAACAGGACCACGACGGTGACGCCAACCGTAATCCCACGGGCGCGCTGTCCCAGCAGCAGGTACCCCAGCCCGGGCAAGACCCACGAGGCAGCGGCGATCAGAGGCGGTGGCAGTGGGCGCGAAGGCTGGGCCATGAGGGGGGATAATGTAGTCCGCGGGGCAGGAAAAAGGTAGGAGAGTAAACGCTGAACTCTGAACGATAAACGATGAACGGGGACCAGCTATTTCTTGCTTTTCGTTCAGCGTTCATCGTTCAACGTTCAGCGTTCTTTTTCACTTCCGTCACCTGCCCCATCAAAAATGTCACCGTCAGGTGATCGCCCGGGCGGGGCTCAAAATCGGCGGCGTGCTGCGGCATTCGCAGCGCCAGGAGCTGTCCCGTCGCCTCTTCGGGCCTGATCACGTGCAGCTCGTAATACAGGTCGCTGTGAATGGTGAAGGGCTTCACCGATCGCACGTGAACCACCCAGCTACCGAGCATCGGAGGGGTCATACTCTTTCCAGCGTTTCTTCAAAACTTCGAACGCCGGCCGACGCCCCTAATGCGGTGCAGCAGTCGGCGGCTGCGCGGTTTGCAAGTTGTGCGGCTTGGCGAAGGGGCATTTTTTTGATGAGTCCTGTCAGCAGGCCGCCGAACCAGGTGTCGCCTGCGCCGGTCGTGTCGATGACGTTGATTGAATACGACGGGACGATGAATGCGCCTTCGCTTGAATCGATGTAGCAGCCGGTCGAGTCGAGCTTGATCGCGATCACGCTCTGGCTCGGCATGAACTGGCGGAACTTCGCGGCCATGCGCGCCGGTTCTGTCTCACCCGTCAGGGCGGCGGCTTCGCTTCGACTGGGCGCGAACAAATCCAAATGTGGCAGGATCGGTTCAAGCTGCGCCCATGGTGCAGGAGGATTCAGGGTGTCGAGCGCAATCTTCAGTTGTGGCGCTTCCCGGCGGAGGTGCGCGAGCAACTCCGGAAGGTCAGCCGTCAGCGCGGGGAGCAGGCCGAAGTAGCCGATCTGCAGCCACTGGCATTGCCGAAACAGAGGAAAGCATCGCCGAAACACGCCGGCATCGATCAGCGACGTGACGCCGGGCGTATGAAAGAACACGCGCTCGCCGCCCGGCTCCACCGCGACCACCGTCGCGCTGGTCTGCGCGGTCGGGTGCGTGAACACGTGCGATGTCTCGACGCCCGCGGCTTTCAGTTGATCGACAATCGCTTTTCCGAGCACGTCGTCGCCGACGAGCCCCGCCGCGGCGACCTGCATTCCGAGCTTCGCCATGGCCGTCGCACTGTTGCTCGCGTTGCCGCCGGTGGTGAGCGTTAACGAGGGGAGAATCGCCAAAGCGCCGGGTGCGGGTGGCTTGCGCAGGTCAAGCCCCTCGGCGATGAGGTCCGCAACAATGACTCCGAAAATCGCAGCGTCCATGAAAATGCCACCGAGAGGGAAATGAAAAAGAATTAAGCAGGGAGAATTTCGATTCGGCTGTAGTCGTCAAGATTGAGCGTTGTCACTTCGCCGTCATCTTTTCGCAGCTTCAGGCGGTCCAGCCAGAGCTTGTCGTTTTTCGAGTGTGCATACCAACTGCCGGTCGCCTTCTGCTGAAAATCGAGGATGACCCCCGTCACCTCGCTGCTCCAGGCATAATCGCGGGCGGCGATCTGCTGCGTGACCTTCACGCGCACGCCGGGGACCAGATCTGTTCGTAAGGCGTCATCCATGGCCGCAGTATAGCGGGGAATAGTCCGTAGTCAGTAGTCCGTGGTCCGTAGCTCCGGCTATCGAATGCCAATTCTTAGCTACGGACTACTGACTACGGACTAAGGACATCAATTCGTCATACAACTGCGTCATGGCTTGGGGCACAATCTGTACCTCTCCGACCACCCCCATGAAATTCACGTCGCCGGCCCAGCGGGGGACGATGTGCTGATGGAGATGCCCCGGCACGCCCGCCCCGGCGCAGCGGCCTAAATTAATCCCGATGTTGAACCCCTGTGCCGACACGCCTCGCCTGAGCAGCCTGATCGCCTCGGCCGTCTGCAGTTGCAGGTCGAGATGCTCTTCACTGGTGAGCTGGTCCAAATCCGGCTTGTGAGCCCTGGGCGCGACGAGCAGATGTCCATTGGTGTAGGGAAAACGGTTGATCATCACGATCGAATGCGGCGTCTGCCACAGCGTGAGCGTGGCCCGGCGCGCCGCTTCATCGCTCGCGGCCGCGGCATCGCATAAAAAACAGCGGCCGCCGGTGTCGTTCTGCAGCGAACGGATGTAATCGATCCGCCAGGGGGCATAAAGGGGAGGCGTGGGCATGGACGGATGGTAGCGGCTTCATTTTATCCTAGAAAGCGGCGGCATCGGGTATCCTTGGAACCAAGTCAGTGGTACGGCGTCCAAAGGTGGGGGCGTGCATTCGGGAGTAGGGTGGGCACCGCCCACCGAACGGTCAAATCAAAGGAACTCATCATGCGATCTCGTCTAACTACGTTTGCGGTGTGCGCCGGTGTTGTCGCGTCGATCTGGGCGCAATCGCCGCCCGCGTTTGCTGCAGACCAGCCGCCCATCGCCGCTGATGCACAGGCCGCCAAGACGCAGGTGCCCGTCACGCATGTAATGCTTTACTCGAGCGGCGTCGGCTTTTTCGAGCACATGGGGAAGGTGAACGGAAATGCTTCCTCGGAGCTGCGTTTCCGCACGGCGCAGATCAATGACGTGCTGAAAAGTCTGGTCCTGCAGGACTTGGATGGCGGCACTATTTCCACCATCACCTATCCCAGCCAGGACCCACTCGGCAAAACGCTGAGCAGTTTTCAGATCGACATTTCAAACAACCCCTCGCTGGCAGACCTGCTGAATCAGTTGCGCGGTGCGAAAATTACTGTGACCACCATCCGCGACGAGGCACTTTCAGGCACGGTCGTCGGCATTGAAAAACGGCAGGAGCCGGTCGACCCGAAGGAGCCGCAGAAAATGCGGGAGATCAGCATCCTGACGCTGCTGACCGAGGCTGGACTGCAACCGCTCAAAATAGATGAAGTCCGCGGCATCCGGCTGGAAGACCCGCAGCTTCGCAAGGAACTCGAACAGGCGCTCGCCGCCGTCGCAACCGCGCGCGATGCGGACAAAAAGCCCGTGACGATCGACTTCCGGGGCAATGGCGAGCGACGCGTGCGTGTCGGCTACGTGGTGGAGACGCCGGTCTGGAAAATAAGCTATCGGCTGCTCCTGCCCGACAAGCCCGAAGTGCCCGAGAAGGGCCACGCACCCAAGGCGTCGCTGCAGGGATGGGCGATTGTTGAAAACCAAACCGAAAGCGACTGGAACGACATCGGCTTGAATCTGGTGAGCGGCCGGCCGATCAGTTTCGTCCAAGATCTGTATCAGGCGCTGTACGTGCCGCGGCCGGTCGTCGTGCCGGAGCTTTACGCGAGCCTGCGTCCGCAGAATTACGAAGGCGGGATTTCGGCGCCGGCCGCTGATATGGCGCAGGCGATGGGCGCCCCGCCCGCAGCGCCGATGGCAGCGGCACGCGCGATGCGGAAATCGTCGCCACGAGGCGGGGAATTGCAGGAGAAAGCGGCTGAATCGGACGCTCGCGGCTTCGGAATCAACGGCACCGGCGCGGGTGGCGGGGGCGGAGGCTGGCTTGCGGGGGGCAACGTTCAATCGGTCGCCTCTGCAGAAAACGTGGGCGAACTGTTTTCCTATTCCATGGCAAACGTCAGCCTTCCCCGCCAGAAGAGCGCGATGATTCCCGTTATCACCGACAGCATCGAAGCCGAGCGGCTGAGCATCTACAACCCGAATGTGCTCGCGAAACATCCGTTAACGGGCGCGCGATTGAAAAACACCTCCGGCAAGCACCTCATGCAAGGCCCCATAACGGTCGTGCGCGGCGGCGGCTACGCAGGCGATGCCCGGATCGACGATGTCCCGCCGGGCCAGGAACGCCTGCTCAGTTATGGGATCGACCAGGAAATTCGCGTCGATTCCAACAGCCAGAACGAAGAGCAGAGTGTGATCGCGGGGTCGATCGTGAAAGGCGTGTTGCAGCTCACCCTCAAAAACGTAGCGACCCGCGCGTATGCCGCTGAGAACAAAGGCACGGAGGACAGGGTGCTGCTGGTAGAGCATCCGCGGCGGCAGGGCTGGAAACTGGTGAGCGAAGACAAGCCGGTCGAAAGCACAGAGCAGCTCTATCGTTTTCAGACGCCTTCGCCGGCCGGTAAGCAAATCAAGCTGGTGGTCCGCGAGGAGCTCGTGAACGCACAGGGGATCGAATTGCTGCGGGCCGACATCGGCACGCTCCAGATTTATCTGCGCCAGGGAGAAATTCCGCAGCCGGTGAAAGATGCGCTGATCAAGGCGATCAGCATGAAGCAGGCCGTGATGGAGACGGACCGCCAGATCAACGAAAAGCGAAACCGGATCAACCAGATCACGGCCGAGCAGAACCGCCTGCGCGAAAACATCAAATCCGTCGCAGCGAACACGGAGTATTCAAATAAGCTGGTGAAGAAACTGTCCGACCAGGAAACGCAGCTGGAAGAACTGCAGAAGCAGATCGACGAGCTGACCAAACAGCGTGAAAAACAACAGGCGGATCTGGATACGTATTTAACGGGATTGAAGGTGTAGGGGTGAGAAGAAAACAACGGTGAAGACGGGATGGCGCGAAGGCGGACGCGAAGAAGAAAATTTGCTGAAGGGTTGATAACCGATCACCCTCGCCCCTGTAATCGGGGGAGAGGGAGGGGTGAGGGGCGGAACGGCAAGCCGCTTATCTACTGCGTGTTCGTCTTCGCGGTTTTTCTTATTCCCGCTACACTTCCCCCATGCCCCTTTTCACACGCACCCCCGGCGGGTTTTTTGTTGCGCGCACCAGCATCATTGTCGGCGACGTCACCATTGGTGAACTCGCCAGTTTCTGGTTCGGCGCGGTCGTGCGCGGGGATGTTGCGCCCATCACCATCGGCCAACGGGTGAACGTGCAAGACAATGCTGTTATTCATTGCGATACCGGCGTGCCCAATGTTATCGAAGACGATGTGACGATCGGCCACGGCGCAATCGTGCATGGGACGTTTGTCGGGAAAGGGTCGCTCATTGGGATGGGGTCGACGCTGCTGAGCCGAACGCGCATCGGGCGCGGGTGTCTGGTGGCCGCGGGCGCGGTTGTTCCGCCGGGGCTTGAAGTACCCGATGGGATGGCCGTCATGGGCGTGCCGGGGAAAATCATGCGGCCGGTCAAGGAAGAAGAAAAAGAATATATGCGCTGGCTCAGCGAGCACTACGTCGAGATCGCGGCGAAATACGTAAAAGGGGAAGCGCCTGGCGTTTTGCCGATCGCGCCGGTGTTTGAGTAAAGGCGTGATCAGATCACAGTTTATTCTGCCCGGGCCATCGGCGCCGTCGGCAGGGGGACCCAGGTTTTCAGTTTTTCCAGGAGGCTGCTCGCGCTCACTGGCTTGCTGAAGAAATAAGTGGCTCCCACGTGAGGGAGCGAGTTGAGTGTTTCGAGCGAGGTGTCGCCGCTCAGGATGATGATTGTCGCGCTCTCTCCGAGGCGCTCGCGAAGTTTCTGGGCGACCACCAGTCCGTTCATGTCGCCAAGATGAATATCGATCACCGCCGCCGCCGGCCGCACGCGAAGCGCGTTGCTCAAACCTTCGGCGCCTGAGTGGGCTACGCTTGTGAGATAACCAGCCGACGAAAGGATGCGCGCCAGAGCCCGCGCAGTCGGCGGACTGTCGTCCACAATGAGCACGGTCGGAAAACCTGAGGGCGAAGTTGGAGCAAGGCCGTGGTCCGGGATCGACGTCACAAATGTTCCTCCGTAGCCTTGTAAGACGTGAGTATAGGCGCGCTCTGAAGAAAGCGGCAAGGCTGATAATTCCTTCGGCAATCGATGGTAAAGACTTAATCGATTGGCTCTTGTGTTGACGGGCCCGTTCGGGGAATCGACGCCGGTGCATGCGTTGCAGGTCGCTTGGTTAGAACAGATTACAAGTCCGATTAATGCAGGCAGCTTCGGAACCTTTTTGGGAATGCTGAAATTATCGAACTATTGCTGGACTCGACATATTGTCGTCGGTATGTTTGATGTTGGTTATGGGCGGCTATTGGGGCATTTCTCTGGGGATTGCGCTGTCCAGCACCAGTTCGGCGGAGTTGTAACAGGCATCGGCCAGCAACGGTTTTTGCCTGTGGTTCGATTTCTGTTTTTCGGGGAGGCGGTCATGCCTACGGGTCCCGTCAAGTGGTTTGATACGAAGAAGGGGTTTGGTTTTATCGTCAGCGATGAAGGCGAAGATGTCTTCGTTCACTTCAGCAGCATCGAAGGGGAGGGGTTTCGAGCGCTGAAAGATGGCGAGATCGTCGATTACGACATCGTGCGCGGCGACAAGGGCCTTTCCGCACAAAAGGTCCGACGCCAGGTGCCGGAAAAGGCGAAAGTCTGATCCGTTGCAGGCGTCGGTTAATCTAAATGAGTCTGGCGCTAAGCCGCTGGCGGTTTAGCGCGCCTGCACTTTCACCGATTGCCCTCTCCTTGTCGAAACACACTCTGTCTTCTAGTTTGACCGCATGAACGGTGTCGGCTGGGGCATTTTTCTTGGGGTCATCGGCAGTTTCGCCCTGTGGGCGGTGGCCGCGGTGGTCTTCTACCGCCGATTTGACCGCCTCAGCGAGCGCACTCGCCGGGCCGAGCGCCTCGCCGAACTGGGCACGCTCACCAGCGGCCTCGCGCACGAAATCAAAAATCCTCTCTCCACTGTGCAACTCAATCTGCAACTGCTTCGCGAAGACCTCCCCGTCGGTCCGCAATCCACCCGGCTTTCCAACAGGCTTTCAACCGTTCAAAAAGAAACGGCCCGACTGCGCGATATTCTCGATGATTTTATGCGCTACGCCGGGAAGATCGAACTGGATCGCAAGCCACAGGCTGTGAATGAACTGCTGGAAGACCTGACGGATTTCTATACCCCGCAGGCGCAGGCGTATCGCGTGCAGTTGCGATTGAACAAATCGCCCGAGCCGCTGACCGCGCGCCTCGACAGCCGATTAATCAAGCAGGTGATTCTGAACCTGCTCATTAATGCGGCGCAGGCGATGCCGGAAACCGGCGGAGAGATTATCCTGTCGGCCCGGCGGCACGGTCAGTCGGTGGTGATTCACGTGACCGACACCGGGCGTGGAATCGACGCCGAGCGTGTCGGCAAGCTGTTTGACGCGTACTATTCCACCAAATCCGGCGGCACGGGCCTGGGGCTCGCAATTACCAAGCGCGTAGTCGAAGAGCACGGCGGCCAGATTTCGGTCACCAGCGAACCCGGGAAGGGATCAGACTTTTGCATCCGTTTGCCGTTATAAAAGGCAGTCCGTAATCAGTGGTCCGTAGTCCGTAGCAAAGGAGCGGACGCGTTTTCTTCCTGGCTACGGACTACTGACTACGGACTACTGACTATTCAAATGCCCGACACCGATATCAAAAAATCGTCCATCCTCGTCGTTGACGACGAGCGCGATCATGCCCAGGTGATGTGCGAGGCGCTGACGCGCCTGGGGCATAAATGCGATGTGACGTACAACCTGGCCGAAGCCGGCGCGAAGCTGGATCGGCGCGCGTATGACGTGGTGGTGACGGACTTGGTCATGGACGGGCAGCGCGACGGGCTTGAGGTGCTTCGCCGCACGCAGAAGCTCGATCCGCCGCCCCCGGTCGTGCTGGTGACGGCTCACGCCGATATTCCGACCTGTAAACAGGCGCTGGCGGAGGGGGCGTACGATTACATCGAAAAGCCGCTGGACCTGGATTATTTTCGTGCCCAGGTAAATCGCGCCGCGGAGCGAGCCGCGCTGCAGAAGCAGAACCTCGCGCTGCAGGAACAACTGATCGACACGGCCGGGTTCGAGGGGATCATCGGCTCGAGCAGCGGCATGCAGAAGGTGCTCAGCAAGGCCCGGCAGGTTGCCGCCAGTGATATTCCGGTGCTCATCCTCGGCGAAAGCGGTACGGGCAAGGAGCTGATCGCCCGCGCCATTCACAATAACAGCCGGCGGCGGAAAAAACGCCTCGTCGCGCTCAACTGCGCCGGCTTCGCGCCGACCATTCTCGAAGATGAACTGTTCGGGCACGTTCGTGGCGCGTTCACCGGCGCGAATACCGACCGCGAAGGCCGGTTCGAACATGCCGACGAAGGCACGCTGTTTCTCGATGAAATTGGCGACATGCCCGGCGAGATGCAGGCGAAGCTGCTGCGCGTCCTTGAGAGCGGCGAAGTCGTCCGCCTTGGCTCCAACGAGCCCATTCACGTGGATGTGCGGCTCATCAGCGCGACCAACAAAAAACTCGACGAAATGGTCGCCGACAAGCACTTTCGCGAAGACCTGTACTTCCGCATTAAAGGCGTCACGCTGCACATTCCGCCATTGCGCGAACGCCGCGAAGATATCCCGCTGCTGATTCATTTTTTCGCGCAGCAGTCGGCCGACAAATACAACAAGCCGGTGGACGGTTTAAAACCTGAAGTGCAGCAGATGTTGATGGCCTATAGCTGGCCGGGCAATGTGCGTGAGCTGCGACAGACGGTCGAAAACATGGTGGTGCTCGCGCCGTCAGATGCGTCTGCGCCCATCAAGCTGGGAATGGAAAATCTTCCGCCGGAGATCAGGCCCGCGGGTGGCGATGCGCCGGTGGGGGCGATGAACAATCTGGTTGGCATCAGCATCACGCAGGCCGAGAAGGAATTGATCCGCAATACGCTGAAGCTGACGAACGGCAACCGCGAGCAGGCCGCTAAAATTCTGGACATCGGCGAGCGAACGCTCTATCGCAAGATCAAGGAGTACGACCTGTGACGTCGGCGCTGCGAATCGGCCACGGGTACGACCTTCACCGTCTGCAGCCCGGTGGGCCGCTGCTCCTGGGCGGCGTGAAAGTATCGGACGACGTCCGCCCTATTGCGCATTCCGATGGAGATGTGGTGCTGCATGCACTGGTGGATGCGATGCTCGGCGCGCTGGCGTTAGGAGACATTGGGGACATGTTTCCCAATGACGATCCGCAGTGGAAAAATGTGAGCAGCCGGGTGTTTGTTGATCGCGTTGTGCAGAAACTCATGCAGAGCAGTCACGTCATCCAAAACATCGACATCACCATTCTTGCAGAGCGGCCGAAGCTCAAACCATTCAAAGCGCAAATTGTGCAGTCCGTCGCATCGATGCTCGGCATTGAGGTTGGACAGGTGAATGTGAAAGCCGGGACCAATGAAGGATGCGATGCGATCGGCCGTGGCGAAGCGATTGCCGCTCATGCGGTTGTCTTACTCGCGGCTGGGCATAGAATCGCGGACTGAAGAGTGAAGACGTGAAACGTGAGAGGAACTTTCCCGTCACGTCTTCACGTTTCAGTAACCCGTTTCCCAACGACGACACCACGCTTTAGAAAAATCCATGAGTCTCCGAGTCTACAACACACTGACCCGTCAAAAAGATCTCTTCGAACCCGTTCGCCCCGGCAAAGTCGGCATGTATCTCTGCGGGCCGACTGTCTACAAGCCGCCGCACGTGGGGCACATGGTCGGGCCGGTTATTTTTGATGCGATCAAGCGCTACCTCACTTTCAAAGGATATGAGGTCACCTGGGTTGTCAACATCACCGACGTCGAAGACAAGCTGATCGACGAAGCAAATCGCCGGGGGATTACGGTTAAAGAGCTGGCCGAACAGCAGACCGAGTTGTACCTGGAAATTCTCCGTGACCTTGGGATCGACACGATTGACCGTTTTCCCAAGGCATCGGAGCATATCGCAGAAATCATCGCCCTGTCAGAGCAACTCATCGCGAGCGGGCACGCTTACGCAACCGGCGGCAATGTCTGGTTCGACGTCGCGAGCGACGCCGACTACGGCAAGCTCTCGCATCGGAAAGTTGAAGATCAGGAATCCGGCACGCGCGATCTGGAAAGCTCGGGAAAGAGAAATCCCGCCGACTTTGCATTGTGGAAAGCGGCGAAAGCGGGCGAGGTGTCCTGGGACAGTCCGTGGGGCGCCGGCCGGCCGGGGTGGCACATCGAGTGCTCGGCCATGAGCATGAAGTACCTCGGGCCATCGTTCGACATCCACGGCGGCGGCATGGACCTCATGTTCCCGCACCACGAAAACGAACTCGCACAATCTGAAAGCGCCACCGGCAAACCCTTTGCCAAGTTCTGGCTCCACAACGGTCTCACGCGGATCAAAACCAAAGCCACAAGCGGCGAGTGGAAAGCCGAGAAGATGAGCAAGAGCCTGGGCAACACGATTGATGCCCGCGAGCTACTGGACCGTCATGGCGCGGAAATCATTCGTTACCTGATCATCGGCACGCATTACCGCAGCCCGATGGAATTCAGCGATGATGTCCTCACGATGACGAAGAAAGCGCTGGCAGTTTTTTACCGCCTCTTCACGCGCATCGAGCGCATCACCGGGCAGCCCGTCACCGAAAAAGCTTCTGATATGGACGGCTCAGCCAACGCACTCCTCGAAGGAACCCACGGCGAGTTTGCCAAGGCGGTGCTCGGGCTAAAGATGAAGTTCCTCGAGATGATGGACGACGACTTCAACACGGCCGGCGCGATCGGCGTGCTCCACGAACTGGCCAAAGAGGTCAACGGCTTCATCGAACGAAACGACCTGGAGCGAAGTAAAACCCCGGATGCCGTCGCGGGTGCTGCGGCCGGCGTGCACACGCTGAGAAATCTGGGAATGGTTCTCGGCCTATTCAATCCCCGCGTCGTCGGGCCCACATCCGCCGAGACATCGGCACTGACCGAATCGCTCATGCAACTGCTGATTCAGCTGCGGCACGATGCAAGAGCCTCAAAGAATTTCGCACTCGCAGACGCAATCAGAAAAGGTCTGACCAACATCGGTGTGACGTTGGAAGACAGGGCGGAAGAAACACTCTGGAGTCGAGAATAGAGGAATAATGAATAATGAATAGCGAATATTGAATAACGACGGCGCGTGTCGTCACTTTCATTCAATATTCAATATTCATCATTCAATATTTTCACCCATGCGGATTCTCGGCATTGATCCCGGCCTTCGCCTGACTGGCTATGGCGTAATCGAAGGCGATCCGATGCGGCCGCGCCTGCTCGATGGGGGCGTGCTGCGGCTGTCGGAAAAGACCTCCATTGCCCACCGCCTGGTCGAGCTTGAAACCGGTCTCAATGAGTTGTTCGACGAGTATCACCCCGAAATTTGCGCGGTGGAGATGCTCTATGCCCATTACAAGCATCCCCGCACCGCGATCCTCATGGGCCACGCCCGCGGCGTCATCCTGCTCGTCGCCCGCCGACACGGCGCGAACGTGGAAGAGTTCAGCGCCAATAGGATAAAGAAAAATACGACAGGCAACGGCCACGCGAGCAAAGCGCAAATGCAACGGGCGATGCAGAACGTCTTCAACCTGAAAAAACCTCCCGAGCCGCCCGACGTGGCCGATGCGCTCGCCGTTGCGCTGTGCTGCTCCCGCGCGATCTCCGCTGCCCGCTAGCCGCCTGAGTGACTTCCCGCTACGCTTGGCAGCGCATGATTGCCGCCCTCACTGGCCAACTGGTTCGCATCGATCAGCCGCACGCGTATGTGCAGGTTGGCCCGATGTTGTATGAGCTGCTCGTTCCCGCAGCCGACGCGGGAACGCTCGCGGACCTCATTGGCCAGGAACTGACGCTGCATACGCTCTTCTACATCGAAGGCGACGCGAATCGCGGCGGACTCGAACCTCGCTTGATTGGGTTCCTGCGCGTTGAAGACAAGCGGTTTTTCGAGCTCTTCACCACGGTAAAAGGGATCGGGCCCAAGACCGCACTGCGAGCGCTGACGGTGAGTGTCAGCGAGATCGCCGCGGCCATCGAAACCAAGAATGCGCGGTTTCTGGTGACGCTCGACGGTATCGGAAAACGCACAGCAGAGCTGATCGTCGCAGAATTGGCCGGCAAGGCCGGGCGATTTGTATCGGCGGGGATCGCCCCGCGTCCCGCTCGCGCGATGGCGCACAGTCAGGCGGAGGAAGATGCAATCGCGCTCATGGTCACCGGCGGCGAGAAACGCGTCGACGCTGAGCGGCTGCTGCTCCAAGTGAAGAGCGATCATCCGGAACTGACAACGACCGAAAAACTGTGGCAGGAAATGCTTCGCCGGCGCTGATTTGCCGGCAGATTGATAAACGATGTCGCGCGAAAGAATGATTTCCGGCGAAGAACAGGGCGAAGAAGAACGCCGCGTGAATTACGCGCTGCGCCCGCAGACGTTCGCCGACTATGTGGGGCAGGAATCACTGATCCGAAAACTGAAGATCGCGGTGGACGCGGCGCGCGGCCGCGATGAGCCGGTCGAACATCTTCTCCTGCATGGCCCGCCCGGGCTGGGCAAAACGACGCTTGCCTATGTCGTGGCCAACGAAGTTCAGAAAAACGTGTTCATCACCAGTGGTCCCGCGCTGACCAAGGCGAATGATCTGCAGGGTCTGCTGACGAAGGTGAAGCGGGGGGATGTCCTTTTCATTGACGAAATCCATCGCCTGCCCGCGGTCGTTGAGGAATATCTTTATTCCGCGATGGAAGATTATCGAATCGATGTCACGCTCGATTCGGGAATGAACGCGCGCACGTTCACGCACAATATTGAACCGTTCACGCTCATCGGCGCGACGACCCGGCTGGGTCTGTTGACCGGTCCGATGCGGGCGCGATTTGGCCTGAGCGAACACATCGAGTTCTATACCCCCGAAGCACTGCTCGAGATCTTGCGCGCCAATTGCACGCTCATGCACCTGGAAGCGGAGCCGGCTGCGTTGAAAGAGCTGGCGAGTCGAAGTCGTGGAACGCCGCGTATTGCAAATCGGCTGCTTCGCCGCGCGCGGGACTACGCAGCGGTGGAAGGCGACGGCGAAATTACGCTCGCCATGGCCCGCGCTGCGCTGGACCTTGCAGGCATCGATTCAAAAGGTCTCGACGAGCAGGACAGGGAATTTCTCAAGACGATTATTTCCGTTTACGGCGGCGGGCCGGTCGGAATCGAAGCGATCGCCGCGAGCATGGGCGACGAGCGCGACACGATTGAGGATGTGATCGAGCCGTTTTTGCTGCAAACCGGTTTTACGATCCGCACGCGCCAGGGCCGCCGCGCGACGAAGCAGGCTTACGAGCATCTGAAATTGAAATGGGTTCCGCCGAAAGAAGGCGAGCTGTTCGAAGAATGAATTCCTAGGCGACGACGGTTCCCTCGGTGCGCGTGAGCGCGCGAAATAGTTCCGTCAGTCGGGCAGTCATTGGCGTTTTGCCTTCGGTGCCGATGGGTCGCCCATCGATCTTTCGCACGGTCACCAGCTCTCCCATTGTCCCGGTACAGAACACTTCATCGGCGCGATAAAACTCCGTCAAACTCAAATCTCGCTCCGCATGGGGAATCGCATGGGTGCGAAGTAGCTCGAGCACCGTGGCGCGGGTAATTCCTTCCGGACAGGCATGCGTGAAGGGCGTCAGTACGCGGCCGTTCTCGACCAGAAACAAATGCGTGGCATTGGTCTCGGCCACGAACCCGCGCAGGTCGAGCATGATCGCGTCATCTGCTCCCGCCTGATTGGCCTGAAGCTTGGCGAGGATCGATTGGATGAGATTGCAGTGGTGAATTTTCGGATCGAGGCAATCCGGCTGAAACCGCCGGACGCTACTGGTGATGAGCGAAATGCCGCTGCTTCCGTAGACCGGCGGCTTGTGCTCGGCGAGGACAATGAGTGTCGGGCCGGAGCGGTTCAGCCGCGGGTCCATGCCGCTGGTGACTTTGACGCCGCGCGTGAGCGTCAGCCGAATGTGTACGTTGTCGCGCATGCTGTTCGCGGCCAGCGTGCGGCGGATTTCGTCGGTGATCGATTCGTGCGATGGGATGTCGCTGAATGCCAGCGCCAGTGCCGACCCGCGCAGGCGATCGAGATGTTCGCGCAGTTTGAAAATGCGACCGTCGTAGAGCCGAAGCCCTTCCCATACGGCGTCGCCACCCTGCACAGACGAATCAAACGGGCTGATGGCCGCCGCATCGCGATGCACCAGTTTTCCGCTGATGTTCACGATGAGGTCACGATTCTTTTCGTTGAAAGTCTGCAGCATGAGGTTCAGGCCTTGAGGCGATGTGCGTAGAGCCGGTCATAGTGAGCGATACACTCATCCAGCAGCGGGCGAAACTGCGGCGGCACCTGTTCGTTCTTTGCGCGATAAGGCTGAAACGACGTTGTTGTTTCTACCTCGGCGTACCAGTACTTCGCCCACACGCCATCGGTGTCGCGCAGTCCCGGCTCCCACGACAGCATCCGATCTGTAAACGAAACGCCCAGTTTTTCGCACAGCGCCGCCAGCATTCCGCGTGGATTGTTCAGTACATCTTTTGAATCCAGCACCGGCGGTGTCGCCCCGTTATTCCAGCCATAGACTAAATCGAAAATCTCCGTCTGCTGGGCATAGCCGGTGTCGGCGAGCTTCGCATCGGGCAGGTGTTTCAGCAGCGACGTGAGCATCTGGCGCGGGTCGCGAATGAGAAAGCAGTTGGTGAGCCGCCGCATCCACTCGCGCGGCATGCCGGGAAGCAGATGATGCGTCATGTGCTTCTGGTAAAAGATCGCCTTTCCGCCGGGAACTGGCCCGAGCAGATGGTCGATCGCCACTTGTAAATCCGTCGGTCCGGCTGCGATCACTTCATCCGCGCCATTGTGGGCCCGGCCGGTCACGTTCAAGTAGTGGGCATACAGCGGCTCGTCGATGACCGTCGTATCGGGACGATTCCCCCAGGCGCGCATCATGGCCGTAGAAATATTGCGTGGCCCTGACCACATCGCGATACGCAGCGGCTCATTGGTCATGCGATTGCCTCACAACCGTTCGGAGCTTAACAAAGCGAAAAGTTTAGCAAAATTTTGCGGTCGACCCTAATAACGCGACGCTAAAACCTTATATGATCGCTCGACGACACCATGACGAATCCTGACAAATCTGCCCCCAGTTCACCACCGGCCCCATATTTCACCCGCGATATTCCTCTCGCGGAATTTGCCGCCCGACGGCGCCGTGTGGCCGATGCGATCGGCCCTGGCGCCATCGCCGCGATCGCTGGCTTTGGCGCTACCGGCGCTTTTGACATCTTCCGCCAGGCGAATGAGTTTTATTACCTGTGCGGCGTTGAAGTGCCACATACATATCTCACGATCAGAGGCGACACCGCCGCGGCCACGCTCTATCTTCCACCTCGCGATGAGAAGCACGAGCGAAGCGAAGGGCCGCAGCTCAACTGCGATCAGCCGGAGCTTGTCCGCCGGTTGACGGGCGTCGACGAAGTGCACCCGCATGAGGCGTTAGGGCAGGATATTCGAACCGCTGCGCAGCTTTACACGCCGCTGCAACCGCGCGAAGGCCGGCAAGCTTGTCGCGATGAATTGAAGCGAGCCGCGCATCACATTGCGGATGATCCCTGGGACCGCCGCGACCCCGGCGAAATTCATTTCCGTAAACAGCTGGAGAAAGCGCATCCCGCTGCGGGTGAGGTTCGCGATTTGTCGCCGATTTTAGACCAGCTGCGCGTTCGGAAAAGCAGTTCGGAGATGGCGCTCATGCGCCGTGCCGGTCATCTCTCCGCACTGGCGGTGAACGAAGCGATGCGCAGCACCCGGCCGGGCGTGATGGAATACGAACTAGGTGCGATCGGCGAATATATTTATCTCGTGAACGGCTCGCGCGGCGCCGGATATCGTCCGATTATCGCCGCGGGTGCGAACATCTGGAACGCCCACTACTACCGCAACAACTGTCGAATCGCCGACGGCGACCTGGTGCTGATGGATTGCGCGCCCGACGTCGGCTGCTATACGAGCGACATCGGCCGCATCTGGCCCGCGAATGGCACCTACTCCCCCTTGCAGCGAGAGCTGTACGGCTTCATCGTCGAATATCACAAAATATTTCTCCGTCTGATTCGTCCCGGCGTCACCGCGGATCAGATCCTCGCAGAAGCCGCCGCTGAGATGGCTCCAGTGATTGACCGCTGGCCCTGGAGTAAACCCATTTATGAGGCCGCCGCTCGGCGCACTCTCGTCTCCCCGGGGCACCTGTCGCACGGCGTCGGAATGGCCGTGCATGACATCGGCAACTATCGGTCAGAACCCCTCGCGCCCGGCGTCGTGTTCGCGCTCGATCCTCAGATGTGGATTCCTGAAGAAGAGATCTACATTCGTGTTGAAGACACAGTCGCGGTGACGGAAACAGGTGTAGAAAATTTAACGGCGGACTCTCCACTGGAACTGGATGACGTGGAAGCGCTGATGCGCGAATCCGGCATGCTGCAGGCATGGCCGCCGCTCAGTTGACCGGCCATTACGCGAGGACTCGCGATTACACGACGGTCTGCGTGACACCCAACCGATCGAGCACTTCCTGCGGCGGGCCGTCGAACTTTTCCAGGGCTACATTTCCCACGTAACCGATAGCCTTGCGCCCGGCTTCGGTCGAGTAATACGCGCCGGCCGCCAGCGATTTGAACCTGGTGAAGAACGCCGCCGCTTTTTTGAACTCCGGCTTTGCCTTCGGCACAAAGCAAATGTCGTCGCAGATCGCGTGGTGCTGCTCTTCGGAAAGTTCAGCAAAGGATTTGTTAAACCGCTTGCTGGATTCTGTCTCCAGCCAGGCGAGACCGTCTAAGATCGTGGGCCGGTCTTCTTTCTGATTGGGATAGGGTGCTGAAATCCATTCGTCGAGCATTTCGACCACGCCGACTTCGCTCGCTGCAGGGCCATATTTGTCATTGGGCAGGATGACATCGCTCAGCACCCTGGCCGTCTTCTTTTGAGCCTCATCGAAGGTCAACGGCCAGAAGTGACCCGGTTTGTAGTTCTTCACGAGTATGGGATCCGTGCCATATCCGCCGGCGACGTGACCGGTGGGAATCTGCGCGGCTTTCTCCTGCGGGCCGGCGGTGCGACCGACTTCCTGCGCCAGGGTGACCGCATCGGGCAGCGCCGTCGCCGCCACCGCGCCCATCACCCATTGCATCGCTTCACGCCGCGACAGGCTGGTACGAATATCGCGCCCGATCGTGAGAGGCACGGTTTTGTCGTTTGCAGAATTCATCGGCTCCCTCGCCATTTAAAGGTTGCCCTTGTTTGCTTCGTCCAGAATATAGTCACACGCGCGCCACGCGAGCGCCATGATCGTGAGCGTGGGATTCTTGTCGGCATTGGAGGCGAAGGGGCCGCCATCGCAGATAAAGAGATTCTTCACGTCCCAGGACTGGTTCCAGCCATTGCAGACTGATTTCTTTGGATCTTCACCGCAGATCGTGCCGCCGACTTCGTGAATGATGCTCCCGGGATTTGCTATGCTTTTCTCGGGCGTGAAGTCTTTGGTCACTTTCCCGCCCATCGCTTCGATCAGCGCGGCAAAAGTTTGTTTTGCATGGACCGCCTGATTCAGTTCGTGGTCACTCCACTTCCAGTGAAAACGCGCCACGGGAATGCCCCACGCGTCTTTCACCTGCGGGTCAAGATCCATGAAGCAATTTTCGTTGGGAATCATTTCGCCCCGGGCGCTGAAGCCTACATTTGTTCCGTAATAGCGTCTGGCGTCTTCCTTGAAGCGGGTGCCGTAGCTTCCTTGAGAGAGACTTTCAGGTATGGGATTCCCGCCACTGGGCATCGACCGGCTGCCGCCGGTTTCGATGTGGTAGCCACGGGCAAAATTGAGTTTGCCCGCCTGCTGCTCCTGGTAGAGCCACCAGGGAGAATACATGTGGTCGCCGCCCGCGCCGTCTTCATTGTGAGGAGGGAGATTCTCGAGTGCGGGAATCCGCCCACTTAACCCCGCGCCGACGGTATCCATGATGTATTTGCCGACGAGGCCCGATGAATTGATCTTCGCCTTTTCGCGTGAATTGAGCAGGATGCGCACCGTTTCGCACGCGCCGGCCGCGAGAATGACAATCCGCCCGCGCGCCTCGGCTCGCTTGCCGGTTTTCTTGTCGATGAACTCGACGCCCGTGGCTTTGCCATCTTTGCCGACGAGCAGTTGAGTAACTTGCGCGTTGGGCACGATGTCGAGATTTCCGGTCGCAAGGGCCGGCGGGAGGTGCACGGTGGTCGACTGATAATTCGCAGCGACGCTGCACCCGCGCCCGCAGTTCGTCGCCCAGAAACAGGCCGATCGCTCGGCCATCGATCGCTGCACAATTCTTTGCGCCCGCACGTTATTCGGGTGCAGCTTCGCGGGAAGGGTCTTGTAGTCGAGATGTTTCGTCAGAACCGCACGATGAATGGAGATGAAGGGAATGCCTAGTTTCTTCCCGAACTTCTGCGAATAAAGCTCGGCCGCCCGCGCCTTCGGCGGGGGAAGCAAAACGCCCGGCGGCGAATTGGGCGTGTTCTCGAGACCTTCGTTGGTCCCGAACACGCCGATCAGCATTTCGACCTTCGTGTAGTACGGCTCCACATCGTCGTAGCTGATCGGCCAGTCAAACCCGAGCCCGTCGCGCGAGCGCGGCTTGAAATCGTAACTGCCGTTGCGAAGCGAAATGCGCCCCCAGTGATTGGTCCGCCCGCCCATCATGCGCGGCCGCCACCATTTGAATTGTTCGTGATCTGCCTTCGCCGTATTGGTGTAGGGTTCGCCCGGCACCTCCCAGCCGCCCCCGACGGTGGCGTCGTAAAATCCGAAGGGCTTATCGGTGGTAGCGCCTGCCAACAGTGGCGCATCGTCGGGCGTTTGAAACATCGGTGTTTCGCGCACGGGGTCGTAGCTGCGGCCCGCTTCGAGCATGAGGCATTTCATTCCGCCGAGGGTGAGCGTGTACGCCGACTGACCGCCTCCCGCGCCCGAGCCGACGATGACGACGTCATACTCGCGTTTCATTGTGTCGGCTGAAATAATGGCCATGAGCGAGACCTCTACTCAATGTTTTTTTCTGACGGTGACGCGGCGATTATAGCTCAACCGGCGTCGGAGTTTTGCAATGAAATTCGCTGCAGGTAAGACCGGCCGGCTCCGGCCGCGGCAACGCGATCGGTCAGTTCGAATGGGTCGACGGTAACCCAGCCGTGGTAACCGGCTTCGTCGAGCAGCGCTACAAGTTGTGCCCAGTCCACATCGCCCTGGCCGATGATCGCCGGGCGGGTGCGATTTCCCTGGCCGCCGCTGGCGTCGCGCCCGCGCACATGACGAATCAATGATCCAAGTCGGCTGAAGATTTCGTCGATCGGCCAGACATCGCGCACGATTGCTACGGGATCGAGATCGACGCCAAAGTACGGGCAATCGGCGGCCCGCAAGGCGCGCTCGAGTCCCGCAAAGGTCGCCAGGTCGGCGCGAAAGGCTAACATCACCCCGCGCCGGTCGCTTCGCCGGCCAAGCTCGATCAGTGCGTTGTCCACGCGCGACACAAACTCCGGATCGGGGGCCGGCTGCAGCGGGGGCTCTCCCTTGGCCGGAGCAATCGTCTGCTCTGGCAAAATAATCAGCCCGGCCTGTTTCTGCGTGACCTGGGGCTTTGGTTTCGCCAGGCGCTCCGGCTCTGGAAGCGGGCCAAGATCGGCGCAGATCAGCGGTGCGCCCAGACCTCGCGCGGCGTCCATTACATCGTCCAGCCGATCAAGCTCAAGATCGATATCAGCCCCCGGTCCCAGCCCCTTGGTTCCCAAGTCATAGCGAAGGCCGACAAGCTGCTGGTTTTGTGCTTCGAGCAATCGGCGAAACTCGCGCAGGCCGGTATCGGAAAGTTCGGTTAGACGGAGCGACGGGGTAAATGCATCGGGCAGGAGGCCCGAAAAACCCAGTTCCCGGGCCATTCCCGGCGCTAAGCGGGGATCGCGTGATAGCGCCTGCGAAAATACAGAAAACTTCAGGCCTTTTGAGGTCATTGGAAACCACTGTCGCCCCAGATGGCCCGCTAATCAACTCCGCCGACCTTGCCAATTTTTAATGGGCCAAGCTCAAAAAGCAGCCGTATTATCCTCACCTTCTCATTTGCGGGCTGTGGCAAGCACCGATTGCCGTGAGGCGAAGAGTCGCCATACTGCCCGGTGCGGATATCAGGCTCATGATCGCGAGCGATCGTCGATGACCTGCGAGATCGCTGTGTTTTAATCATGACTGATTCACTGGCCATCCTTCTCATCGATGATGACGCCGTTGCGCGAGGCATGGTCCGCAAGGCCTTGATCTCATCCGGCGTAGCTGGTGAATGTACGGAAGCAACGACCGGCGAGGCGGGGCTTGAAGCCATGGTCGCCGCACCGTTCGACTGTGTACTTCTCGACCATAGCCTGGGGGACATGAACGGGCTGGCCGTACTCCAGGCGGCGCGCGCGGCCGGTGTGAAAACACCAATCATTCTGCTCACACGCGAAGGGGATGAAGCACTGGCGGTTGAGCTGGTGCGCGCTGGGGCCAGCGATCACCTGAACATCACACGGCTGAGCCGCGACTTGCTCTCCCACAGCATTCGCCACGCCGTCAGGCTTCACCGTGCGCAGGCTGAAGCGCTGCTCGCGCGCGATCTGACGGCCGAGAGCGAGCAGCGTTTTCGAACGATGGCCGATTCCGCGCCGGTGTTGCTGTGGGTCTCAGATGAGCAGGGGAAGGCGATCTACTTCAATGTCGGCTGGCTGCGCTTCACAGGACGCACCCTCGAACAACAACTAGGCGACGGCTGGCTCGCCAGTGTTCACCCCGATGACCTGCAGCGCACGCGCGATGCTTTCAATATCGCACTCGCCTCGCGCGCGCCGTTAGATATCGAACTTCGACTGCGCCAGCGCGACGATGAGTATCGCTGGGTCCTGAACAACGGCGCTCCGCGTTTTCTCCCCGATGGCACCTTCGCCGGCTTTGTCGGATCGTGCATCGACATCACAGAGCGCAAGCGCGCGGAAGAAGATCGCAACGACCTTCTCGCGCGAGAACAGTCTTCCCGTGCCAGCGCCGAAGCGAGCGAACAACGATATCGGTTCCTGGCCGAATCGATTCCGCAGCAGGTATGGACGTCATGGCCCGATGGCCGGCTGGATTACGTCGCCAGCAACGGCGTGGCCTATTTTGGCATTCCCGCGGATGAACTCCTCGCCGATGGGTGGCACCAAGTCATTCATCCTGATGATCTTTCGGCGGCTCAGCAGCGCTGGATGAACGCACTGCGCACCGGCGAAGAATATGAAATTGAATTTCGGCTCCGCCGAGCCGATGGGGCGTACCGGTGGCACCTCGCCCGCGCTCTGCCGCAGCGTGACGCTGATGGGACGATCATCAAGTGGTTCGGCACCAATACCGACATTGACGAGCAGAAGCGAAGCCAGGAATCGGTGCGTTTTCTCGCGGAAGCGAGCGTGTGCCTGGCGAGTTCGCTCGACTACAGCACCACGCTGGCCGCCGTCGCGAAGCTGGCCGTTCCGCAAATCGCCGACTGGTGCGCTGTGGATATGCTGGCCGCCGACGGCTCGATCACTCGCCTCACGGTTGAACATGCCGACAGCGCCAAGATGGCGCTTGCAGATGAACTGCATCAGCGCTATCCGGTTCAGCCAAATGACCGAGCCGGGGTGCCGCGGGTGATTCGAACTGCAGAGTCCGAGCTATTCAGCTTGATCACGGACGAAGCGATCGACGAACTGGCAAAGGATCCGGAGCACGCGCAAATCCTTCGCTCGCTGGGACTGGCATCGCGGATTACGGTGCCGTTGCTCAGCCGCGGAAGGGCCCTTGGCGCGATGACCTTTGTGACGGCCGAGTCAGGGCGGCGCTATGACGCGGACGACCTTGCGTTTGCTGAAGACCTTGCGCGCCGCGCTGCCACCGCTGTGGACAACGCACTGCTCTATGAGGCGCTGCGCGCCAGTGAAGAGCAATATCGCGTGCTCGCGGAAGTGATTCCGCAGCTCGTGTGGAGCACGCGCGGCGACGGGTGGTGCGATTACCTCAGCATTCAGTGGGTTCGTTTCACTGGCGTGCCCGAGTTCAAACACCTGGGCCATGCGTGGCTCGACGCCGTTCATCCGGATGATCGCGAGCGAACGCTCACAGCGTGGCAAAATGCGATCGCCGGAACCGGGGATTACGATGTGGAATATCGTCTCCGCCGAGCGGATGGCGCCTATCGCTGGTTTAAAACGCGCGGCGTCCCCCTGCGCGACGAGCAGGGCCGGCCGATGAAATGGTTCGGCACGTCCACCGACATTCACGATCGAAAGCGCTTCGAGCAGGAACTGAAAGACGCGAAGGAATCGGCCGAGGCGGCGAACAATGCCAAAGATCAGTTTCTCGCGGTGCTCAGCCATGAGCTGCGCACGCCCCTGACGCCAGTGCTTTCGACGGTGCAGGCGATCGAGTCTGAGCCTTCGTTGCCAGCAGACCTTCGGCCGTCGATCGACATGATCAAACGCAATGTTGAATTGGAAGCCCGCCTGATCGACGACCTGCTGGACCTCACGCGCATTTCGCGCGGCAAGATCGAGTTCAACACGCAGGTTGTTGACGCCCATCGAAGCATGCTTGATGCCATCGACATCTGCCGCGATGAGATCGGTGGCAAAGCGATTTCCGTTCACATGGACCTTATCGCCGGCCGGCATCATGTTCGCGCCGATTCGGCCCGGCTGCAGCAGGTCTTCTGGAACCTGATCAAGAACGCCGTAAAATTCACTCCGGCGAATGGCGAGATCTGGATTCGCACTGCAAATAATAAGCCTGAGGGTATTTCGAATGGGAAGTCGAATGAGGCGCAGAGCCATTTGACAGTTGAGGTGCAGGACAGCGGCATAGGCATCGAAAAGGAGCTATTGCCGCGGATCTTTGACGCTTTTGAGCAGGGAGAGCGGTCGATTACCCGGCGGTTTGGCGGCCTTGGGCTTGGCCTGGCGATTAGCAAGGCTTTGATAGAAATGCAGGGAGGGACGCTGTTTGCGCACAGCGAGGGAAAAGGACAAGGCGCACAATTTATCGTAGAGTTATCCACAGTGGATGAGCCCGTTCAAAAGCCTTCCGACTCCGGCCCCAGCGCGATGAGTCGCGCGCGAAAGTCGCTGCGCATACTCCTGGTCGATGATCACGAAGACACGGCTCGCGCCATGGGACGATTGCTGCAACGGCTTGGCCACAAAATCACCACCGCACACACCGTTAACGAAGCGCTTGAGTCCATGAACCGCGATGGCGCCGATCTGCTAATCAGCGACATCGGCCTTCCTGACGGCAGCGGCTTGGAACTGATGCGGCAGATTCGCGAACAATATGATGTGCAGGGAATCGCGCTGAGCGGATTCGGAATGGAAGAGGACGTGAAGAAGAGCAAGGACGCCGGATTTTTCGATCACTTGATCAAACCGATCAACTTCCAGAAATTGGAAGCCGTCATCCGCCGGGCCACATCAGAAAATAAGTAAACCGACCGTCACGCACTCATTGCCGGGCTGATCACGACGCCTTGGAGATCAGCGGCGCGCTTTCACTTCCCGCGATCACAACTTTGTTACGACCTGAGTTTTTAGCCGCGTACAAAGCGCGATCGGCGCTCTCGATCAGCAGATCGGAGGACCCGCCATGATCCGCTGAAACGCCGAAGCTGCAGGTGACATTGGCGACGGCGTTATCGCGAAGAATGGGACGCGCCGCGATTGCCTCACGAAGCCGATTGGCGAGACACGCTGCACCGGCGGCATCAACGTCGGGGGTTAGGATCATAAATTCTTCGCCACCATATCGGCAGACGATGTCTTCGCACCGGCAATGATGCATCATCAGCCTGCCGATCGAGCGAAGCACCTCGTCGCCGAATGCGTGACCGAATCGATCGTTCCATTTTTTGAAATGGTCCACGTCGGCCATGATGCAACTGAATGCATGTCCATGCCGGTGGGCGGCGGCCAGGCCGCTGTGCAGCGCACTGTCGAGATACGATCGGTTTCGCAGTCCGGTCAGTCCATCGACCATCGCCTTTTGAGCGAGAAGGTCCATGAGGTACTTGATGCGCAGCGCCGCGCGCACGCGCGCCCGTAATTCCGCCGGGTCGAACGGCTTGGTGACGTAATCCACCGCGCCCAGTTCCAGACCTTCGATTTTCTGCTCGGTGGACGACATTCCTGTCAGGAAGACGATCGGGATGTCGATCGTCGCCGGATCCTGCTTCAAAAGACGGCACACCTCAAAGCCATTTGGCTTGGGCATTTCGACGTCCAGAAGGATCAGGTCCGGCCGCAGTTCTCGCGCCATGTTCAGGCCGCTAGCGCCGTCGTAGGCGGAGATCAGCTGGATGGATTCCCCTTTGAGCCGATTCTCAATAAGCAGATGCACCGTTTTTGAATCTTCAATGACTAGAACTTTTTGTTCCATGACTGACCTCCTCTCTTGCTGTATGAGGACGCGCCGCGAGCGATAAAATCGAGCGGGCAATCCGCTGCAGCGGCAAGACTTGCTGTGCCGCGCCCAGCTTGATCGCCTCAGCGGGCATGCCGAATACGATGGACGATTGCTCATCCTGGGCGATCGTGTGCGCGCCGATGCGTTTCAAATTTAAAAGACCCGTGGCCCCGTCCATTCCCATTCCGGTCAGCAGAACGCCAATCGCTTTCGAGCCGACCGTGTCGACAACCGAATTAAACATCACATCGATGCTGGGCCGCTGGTGGAATACTTCCGCGTCGCGTGTCAGTGCGACAACCAGGTCGCGCCCGCGGCGTCGCACGACCATGTGCAATCCGCCCGGGGCGATGAAAATCTGGCCGGGACAGAGTATGTCGCCTTCTGTGGCTTCTTTAACATGCGCTTCGCATAGCGCATCGAGTCGCTGTGCGAAAGACGCCGTAAATCCTGCCGGCATGTGCTGCACGATGAGCATCGGCGGTATATCTGCAGGAAGGGCCGATACCACTTCCGAAATAGCCTGTACGCCCCCGGTGGATGCGCCCAGCGCGAGGACCGTATCGCTCTTAAAGACCAGTTTTGGTGCGTGCCTGGAATGGTGATGTGCCGACCGCTTCACTTTTGCCTTGGCGGCCGCCTGCACTTTTTCGCGGAGCGTCGCAGAAAACTGTTCCAGCTTTCCAGCCGATGGCTTGCACACCACATCCACCGCCCCGGCCGAGAGGGCTTCAATCGCCAGCGATCCGCCGGTGGCGCCCAGAGAGCTGATCACCACCACAGGCACCGGGTGGTGTTTCATCAGTCGGCGGAGAAACGTGATGCCGTCCATGCGGGGCATGCAGATGTCGAGTGTCAGCACATCGGGCCGCAGCGCGACAATTTGCTCGCGGGCGCCATACGCATCGGCTGCAGTACCGACCACTTCAATCGCCGGATCCTTCGCCAGTTCACGGCAAAGGAGCGTGCGCGCCGCGGCCGAGTCGTCAACGACCAGGACGCGAATCGAGGCGTGATTGATGTCGGTGCGGCTGCTCATATATTCCTGTCGCCGCGCGATACCCTGATCGCGACGGCCAATCCATCAATATCCAGAATTGAAACGCCCGCCTGCGCGGTAAACGCCGCCCAGTTTTCTGTGGCATCAAATGGCTGAAGCTGCGGCAAGCCTATATTGAATGTCGCGCCCAGCTCGGATGAAGCGTTATGAAAGAGTGCTCCGCAGGTCATGTTCATCAGCTCGAGCAGTGCATCATGACGCGCCTGCTGCGTGTCGACGGCATCCGCGCAAAGCATGCTTTCGAGAATCATCGCGCCCAGCGCTTCGGGAGCTACAACTTCAACCCGGCCGCTCATCGGTCCGGAAAATGACATGTCGAGTCGTACCGCGTCGGTCGGCGGAGAAACCTGCGCCGCATCGTCCTCGGCGACCGGGATCGCGCAGAGAAATGCCATCGTTTCGGCGACTTCAGTCAGCGCGCCGGCGGCGTGTGATTTGAGCGTCTGAAGCACATCATTCAGAAGTTCAGGCATGAACCACCCCCATGACATCGTTAAGCACTTTTCGAACGGCTTCGGGCGTAAACGGCTTACGCAGATATCCCTTAATCCCATGCTGTTGAAGCTGCGCGATTGTGTCCGGATTCGGCTCGGCGGAGATGATCACGACGGGGATCGAGCTTGTTTGGGGATTGGCCATAATGCGCCGGGTCATTTCCAGCCCGTCGACTTCCGGCATGTGAAGATCGGCCAGGACCAGATCGACGCCGCCTTGCGCGAGCGCATCGAGGCCAGCCTTTCCGTTGGCCGCTTCGACCATCCGTTCGACCGGCAGGCCGGCCGCCGTGACGGCGCGCTTGATCAGCGCTCGCGTTGTGGCTGAGTCATCGACAATCAAAATAGTGAACGCCATATGCGCGTACTCCTAAACAGCGGTTTCGACATTCTCTGACCGGCACGTCACCGCGCCGTCGCTAAGACTCAGGTAAACGTTGCGCGGCTTGCTCCCGCCGACATCTTCCCCGTCGATGAACAGGCCGTGCTGCCACAGCAACTTGCGAATGGCAGCATGGTTGCGTCGTCCGATGTTGAACACGCCGCCGTCGTCAAGCATTTGTGCGGCACCGGCGAGCTTCACTTTCAATCGCTTGGTCTGAGCGCCGAGGGCGGTCAATTCTTCGAGGATCGCCTGCATGCCGCTGTCGGCGAACATCATCGGGTTTTGCTTGGCGCGCTCCGGGTCCAGCGTTGAGCTGGGAAGCTGACAATGCAGAAGTCCGCCAACACGTGCGACCGGGTCGTACAGCGCAACGGCGATGCATGACCCCAGCGAATACGTCGCCAAAATGGCGCGCGGATCCGCTGAGACCCTGGCATCAGACATATTGACCACAATCGTCAAGCTGCTTTCATCGCTGCTTGGCGTAAATGGTCGGTTGCACGTACCGGAAACCATGCGATACACCTGTCAAAGATTCCGAATGCCCGGTGAACAGCAGTCCGCCGGGTTCCAAATGCTCCCACAAACGATTGACCAGAAGCTCCTGTGTTGGCTTGTCAAAATAGATCATCACATTGCGACAGAAGATGAAGTCGAATGTCCCGGAAAAGGGAAATTGCTGCATCAAATTCAGATAGCGAAATCGCACAAAATGCGTCAGCAGAGGCGACACGCGTACAAAGCGTTCGCCATCTTGCCTTTCGTTGACGAAATATTTATGGCGTCGCAGGGACGGCAGGTCCTGAACCTGCTGGGCTTCGTATATGCCGCGATTGGCGGCGCGCAGCATATGGCGCGAGATGTCGGTGGCAAGGATTTTCGCGTCCCAATGGGGAAGTCCACCAAAGAATTCATGAAACAGGATCGCCAGTGAATAGGCTTCCTGCCCCGATGAACAACCAGCGCTCCAAGCCCGCACCGACTTCGTGTCGGCCTTGCGCTTCAGCAGTTCCGGCAAATAGGTCTGCTGCAGGTACTCAAAATGGGACGGCTCCCTGAAAAAACTGGTCAGGTTGGTGCTGAGGTAATCAACAAGATTTACGAACTCGTCACTCTTCGTGTCATCCAGGACACTGCGCACATACTCCGAAGTGCTCTCAGAGCCGCTCGCCTTAACCCGGTGAAGCAGGCGGCCGCGCACCAGTTCCTTCTTTCCTTCGTGCAGGTTGATTCCGCAGTGATGGCGCACCGCAGCGCTGATGCGCTGGAAGTCGTCGTCTCTGAGAATGTCACGCTCCTGCACGATCATCTTCAACGGCTCCGAAAATTACGCGGCCCGGTCAAACTCTGAAAAATCGCGCTCATTACGCAGATCTTCATGTTCATCCAGCGGAATAAGCTTGGATGCCTGCACCGAGACGGGGGTGCGCTGGCGCGCTTTCGCCGGGCGGCTGACTCGCTCGATCGTCTTTGATCGCTTTCCTGCGCCGCCCACGAGGCTTATCAATTCCTGGACGACGCCATTGAGCTGCTCCGCCTGCGAGGCGAGTTCTTCGCCCGCCGCCGCCGTTTCTTCTGCATTTGCGGCGTTCGACTGGGTGACCTTGTCCATCTGTCCGACCGCAGAATCGACTTGATCGATCCCCTGGGCATGTTCCTGGCCGGCGGCAGCAATCTCTGTGATGAGCTCATTTACGCGGGTGCTGCCGGCGGTGATTTCTTCGAGCACCTTGCCGACATCGCCAACAATTTGCATGCCGCCCTGAGCGCTCTGGACCGACTGCTCGATCATCGCTGCGGTGTTGCGCGCCGCCTCGGCGGATCGCATCGCCAGATTTCGCACTTCTTCTGCCACCACGGCGAAACCCTTGCCCGCTTCACCCGCCCGAGCCGCTTCGACCGCGGCGTTGAGGGCGAGAAGGTTCGTCTGGAAAGCGATCTCGTCGATCACCTTGATGATCTTCCCGGTTTCCGATGCGCTCTTGTGAATCTGATTGATCGCAACGCTCATCTTGTCCATGGCTTCGTTGCCACGGGTGGCGGCCGATTGCGCTTCGGTCGACAACACGCGCGTTTGCTGCGCGGTGTCGGCGCTCTTTCGCGTCATCGCGGTCATTTCCTTGAGCGAGGCGCTGGTTTCCTGCAGCGAAGCCGCTTGCTCGCTCGCGCCCTGAGCCAGCGACTGGCTCGCACCGGCAAGCTGGCCGGAGGCAGCCGCGACCTGCTGCGCATTACCGCTGAGCATTTCGACAATCATGTTGAGCGGCCGGCCGATGCTCCGCATCAGGAAGAAAACAAACGCGCCGGCGATAGCGAGCGCCACGCCGGTGGCGACAAGACCCCACATCTTTTCACGCTGTAATGCCTGCACGCGCGACGAGAGAAGCAATTGAAGCTCACGTGTGGAAACGTCCCACAGGTGGAAGCTTTCCTCGACGGCCTTTCGCCCGGCCGCAATGTATTCGGCGGACGTTACCGTTGAATTACCCGAAGCAGCGATTTGTGAAGTTAACTCGTGAAATTCTCGCCCAGCATTGAGGTAGGTCTCTAACGCTGGTGAAACATTGCTCTCAAATGTGTGACTGGCCCCATGAAAATTCGCATCTTCACTGATGGCCGTGCGAACGCTCATGGCGATTCGCTCAAAATCGGATTCCTTCAGGGCGGCCGCATGAATAGCCATGCGAGTTCGATCTGCTTCAGTGGAATTCTTCTGGCTGAGAATATTTGTGCCGTCCTGAATCATCCTGGCCATTCGATCCTGCGTCTGCGGCAGGGCGAGCAGGGTCACATCCATCAGGTAATAGCTGTCCAGATTGGGGTCGAGAATCAGGTTAGAGGTGTCGCCGGCATGAGTGATCATGGCGCGAACAATGGAAACCAGTTCGCGATGGCGCTCGTCGCTGGCGGCCGGCGTTGCTGTGTCGCGCTGAGCCTTGATGGCAGTCCACTGCGATCGAACTGTACTTGCCCTTGCCGAGCGATGGTTTCGCTTGACGAGGCCTTCATCCGTGAATTCCAAATCAGCACCAAGCCGGCGATCGACCACTTCAAGATTGTCGATGGCTTTTTCGACCGCGGCCTCTTCGTTTTTCAGACGAGCCTGATTATCGCGTGACTCCACGCCCGCGTTTCGGGCGAACTCGCCGTGCCGGGGCACGCTGAAGAGTAATTGCTCCAGGGGGCGCTGGTACTCGATTCCATTCAGCTCCGACTGCGCGAAATGAATGTCTTTATTGATGCCAATAATGATGAGGTACATCATCACTGCGATGGGAAGCGAATAGGTCAAACTGATCATGAGCAGTTTGCGCGCGACGGAAGTTTTTCGAATGACTTTGAACATGATGTAATCCTTATCGTTATAGGGTCCGCAGTCATTAAGCTGCTTTTGCTTCCAAATTCGAAACCGCGCCGACGACCGTGGCTGGATTGAGCAAGATCTTTACAGCCGGGCCCACTTTCCCCAGGCCAATGACAAAATCATTGGAAGCTGAATCGTCCCAGGCGGGCGCCGGATCAATGTTTGCCGGCGCGATGTCGAGCACTTCCGCCACGCGATCGACCAGCAAACCTGTGAATGCACGGCGTCCGGCGCTGGCGGTTTCCACCACGATGATGCACGTCAGCCGCGTGTGCTCGGCCGTGGGCATGTTGAATCGGGCGCGAAGATCCATCACGGTGACGACCTGGCCGCGCAGATTAATCACGCCGCGGATGTAATCCGGCGCGCGCGGAACAGGCGTAATTCGCGGGCACGCGAGGATTTCGCGAACGGCCTGAACCGAAAGGCCATATTCTTCGCCGGCCAGGGCGAAGGTCAGATATTTATTACCAGCCGCTGCGCGGCTTTCACTGGTTGACGCATTCACGCGGCATCTCCTTCGTATTCAAAGTCTCACTCCCGGCCGGCAAATCCAGCAGCGTCGGGATGTCCAGAATCAAACTCACATTTCCATTTCCAAGGATCGCGCCGCCTGCAATACCGCGCACGCGCGCCGTCTCTTCTCCCAGCGGCTTCACAACCACCTGCTGCTGCCCGAGCAGCTCGTCTACCAGCACGCAGCAGCGGCGCGTTCCGTCATGCACAATCACCGCAACGCCCCGCAAGGCATCGAGGCTGGACCCTTCCACAGCAAATGTTTGATGAAGGCGGCAGACCGGCAGCAGGGAGTTGCGAACCATGCACATCTCGGTCCGGCCGTGCACCGTTGAAATCTGGTGGGGCTTAAGCTGAATGCTTTCTTCGACGCTCGAGAGCGGAACGATGTAGACGTTGTCGCCGACGCGAACGAGCAGGCCGTCGATCAGTGCAAGGGTAAGCGGCAGCCGCAGGGTGAAGGTGGCTCCCGCACCGGGGGTCGATTGAATATCGATCCGGCCGCGCACCTGCTCGATGTTGCGTTTGACCACATCCATGCCCACGCCGCGACCGGAAACATCGGTGATGTTCCGGGCGGTCGACAACCCAGCATGGAAAATGAGCCTGTAAATTTCGGCAGGGGTCATTTCCCGATCGGGGTCGACCAGCCCGGCTGCGACGGCTTTTTCGAGAATCTGCGCCGTATCCAGCCCACGGCCGTCGTCGCTGATTTCGATCACGATATGGCCGGCCTGGTGGCGCGCGCGAAGGATAATCTGCCCCGTTGGCGGCTTGCCTGCACTGGTTCGCTGCGATAAATCTTCGATGCCGTGATCGATGGCGTTGCGGATGAGGTGCATGAGCGGATCTTCGATCGCCTCAACCAGATTGCGATCGATCTCCGTCTCTTCACCTTCCGTGATCAGTTCGATCGATTTGCCCGATTTCATGGCTAGGTCGCGCACCAGGCGGAACATTTTCTGGAACGGGCCACGGACCGGCACCATCCGCATCGACAGTGACAAGTCCTGTAGATTGCGGCAGATTTTCGAGAGATGCGAGATGTTGCGCCCGAGCCGCGGATTGCCGCTGCTGAGCGCCGCGACGTCTTCATTGATCATCGCCTGCGCGATCGCGAGTTCCCCGACCATGTTAATCAGGCTGTCGAGGCGATCGGTGGAAACGCGCATCGTCGTTTTCGCCGATGCTTGAGCGCCTGTCGTTGTCGAAGTTGCCGAGTCATTTTTGAGGGTTGCGCTTTCGACTTTTTCCTCGACGGGTGTTGCAATGACCTGTCGAGGAGATTCGCTGCTCCAATCTTCCAAACGAGCCAGAAATGGTGTGACGCGAGAGTCGGCGGCGATCGGCGTATTCTGTTCCGCGGCGATCTCCAGGATCCGCAGCAGTCCGTTCATGACATCAATTGCCTGAAGGACGAGATCAATCCCCTCGCGTCGTAGCGGCGACTGCGTTGATCGCACTTGCGCCAGCAACGTTTCTGTCGAGTGGGCGAGCGTGCCGATTTGCTGCAGATTTAAAAATCCGGCCACGCCTTTGATGGTGTGAAACGCGCGAAAGATCGCGTCGACCGCATCGGCATCGTGGGTGGATTCTTCGAGTTTGGCGAGTTGTGTTTCGGCCGCTTCGAGAAAGCCGCGCGCTTCGGGAAGAAATTCTTTAATGACTGGAATGTCGTCAGGGTTCACCAGGACGGCATCCTGCGCCGGCAAGGTTGACGAAGATATTGGGTTCATTCCATTCATAGAATCCCGCCGTAAAAATGCGTGCGCGCATACACGTCCCCCTACAAATTAATGTCGGCTAGGTAAGAGGTAAGGGTAATAACGGGGAACGTTATTTAGGCAGAAAGTGCGAATGGCTTGGTTCGATAATGCAGGCGATTCTGCGCGTTTGCCGCCGCGGGCCGTCCGAAAAGATAACCCTGCATGCCGTCGCATCCCAACTCGATCAGGACGTCACGCTGGTATTCCGTTTCGACGCCTTCGGCGACGACTTTCATACCCAGACTATGAGCCAGTGCGCGAATCGCTACCACCACGGCCATGTTATTGGCACCCGGCTGCAACTCGCGAACAAAGGAGCGGTCAATCTTGAGCGTGTCCGCTGGCAGATGCTGCAGATAGGCGAGCGACGAATAGCCGGTCCCAAAATCGTCGATCGCGACTTCAATGCCCAGCTTGCGCAGATCAGAAACGCGCGTTGCCCCGGTCGCGGCGTTTTTCATGAGCACACTCTCGGTGAGCTCAAGGGTCAGCCAGGACGCAGGCATTCCGCTGGCGTTCAAGGTGTCGACGACCGTTTGAACGAAATCTTCCTTCATGAACTGCCGCGCGGAGACGTTCACCGAGATGCGAAGTGGCTCAACGCCACTGAGTTCCCATCGGCGGCCCTGGGCGCAGGCTTCCTTGAGCACCCACGCGCCCATGGGAAGGATCAACCCGGTTTCTTCGGCGATTGGGATGAAGAGGGCCGGCGAGATCATTCCGCGCGTCGGATGATTCCACCGGATCAAAGCCTCGAAGGAGAATGTCTTCCCATCGCGGTCGATGATCGGCTGATAGTGAAGTTCAAACTGCGACTGCTCGAGAGCGCGTCGCATCTCACCTTCCAACTCAAGTCGTTCCAGCGCGGCCGCGTTAATTTCAGGCGCGAAACATTCGATTGCGTTGCGCCCGCCGTGCTTCGCGCGATACATCGCGGCGTCGGCATTCTGCTGCAGTTCGCTGACGGTGCTGCCATCCTGTGGATACAGGCTGATGCCAATGCTGGAGCTGACGAACACTTCGCGCTCGCCCAGCAGGAAGGGGGCCTGGAACGTGTCCAGGAGCTTTCGCGCGGTGCGAACGGCGTCCTCTCCATGAACCAGGTCTGGGATGACCACGGTAAATTCGTCACCGCCCATTCGCGCGAGCGTATCGCTCTTGCGGAGGGCGCCAACCAGGCGCTGGGTCACTTGTCTAAGCAATTCGTCGCCCGCGTCGTGGCCGAGCGTGTCATTAATTACCTTAAAGCGGTCCAGATCCATGTAGAATAGCGCGACCAGCTTTTTGGTTCGCGTGCTTTGAACCAGCGACTGACGCAGGCGGTCTTCAAACATCACCCGGTTCGGAAGTCCCGTCAGCGGATCATGGTGCGCCTGATGGGAGAGGCGTTCAGATAATTCGCGATGTTCGATGGCGATCGCCGCCAGGCGTGCTGCAGTCTTGAGGAGATTCAGTTCCATCTTCTCTGGCGGATGGCCGTCGAGGTATTGCGTGGCCAGCAGCCCCAGAAGGCGGCGATGATCGCCCGACCAGATCGGCGTGAGCAGTGACGTCAACAGGCCATGTCGGACCGAATGCCTGTGCAATGCATCGGCCCAGTCGCCCGCCTGTTTATTGGCGACCATGGAGGCGTCTTTGTCTTCTGTATTCCAGCCCATCGCGTTGATGGGCAGATCTGTGAGATTTAATAGTTCGCCCTGCAGCGAATGAGGCAACTGCGGGGCCATTAACTGCGTGATTTTCTTGCCGCGGGTCGTGAGAAGCGAAATGACGGCGTCGGGAACCTGTCGCTCGATCATGAAGATCAGGTGTTTCATCACACCTGCGAGCGGCCCATCCTGGGCGATGAGTTCGAGAACACGCCGCTTGTCCTCTTCAACCGCTTCAGATTGTTTTTGTTCGGTCGCGTCGCGGATCACCTGGCAAAAGCCTCGGAGGCGTTCTCCATCTTTCAGCGCCGTGATCGTTACGTTGGCCCAGAAGCACGAGCCATCCTTGCGAACGCGCCAGTCGTTGGTTTGCACACTGCCGTATTGGATAGCGTTGTTGAGGTCCTGCTGCGGCTTGGCGCGGCGGATGTCTTCGGTCGTATAGAAGCCTGCGATCTCGAGTCCAACAACCTCTTCCGAGGAATAACCCTGAATGCGAGTGGCGCCCGCGTTCCAACTTGTGATGCGACCAGCCGCATCAAGCGTGCAGATCGCATAATCGACAATGCCATCCGACAACAGACGAAAGACGTCCGAATCGTTAGTCTGAGAATTTTCAGAGATCGGAGCGGTCACCTCTCATTCTTCGGCCAATTTCGTATCCGAATTTGTTAATACGAGCGGATAAAGGGGTTGCGACGCTTATTGGACGGACGCGAATCGTTGCCTGTTGATCACGAATAGTTCCGCCCGCTCTATAATTGTTTATTATGGCACGCATTTGCGCAGTCGCCACCGAAAACCTCGCCACCGAAATATTTCAATACGAACCCGCAATAACTCGCTAACGTACGGATTTCGGAGCAAAAAATTGGAATTTATTTGCCCCCCTTGGCCTGATGTGCTAGTGAAAGATCATACACATCGATTGATTTGGCTGAGAACGGTATTTACGAGGGACCGGCGCTGTGGCGGAGCAGGGATCGATGGATATCCCGAGTTTTTGTGACCGGGATCTGTCGCGCGCTCAGAAAGTTCGAGCGCACGGCCTCACCCTGATCGAACTTCTCGTGGTGGTCGGCATTATCGCGGTTTTGATCGCACTCCTAGTGCCGGCACTGACCACGATCCGCGATCGGGCCCGCACCATGCAGTGCTTGTCCAACCTTCGCCAGGTCGGATTCGCCTTTATCACTTACACCGCTCAGAACGACGGTCACATCGTTCCAGTCGCCTACTACAAAAATCTGAGCGACCCATCTGGTAAGAATTGGACGGATACCTGGGCCACCATTCTTGTGACTCAGAAATTGGTGCCCTATCCGCGTAATACGAATGCATTGAGCCCACCTCAGTCCGGCAACGTTTTCCAGTGTCCTTCAGGCTCACTGGACATACAGAGCGTTACAACGGCCGGCAGTAATCCATTGGGCATATTGCCCAAAAGTCGCAAAGACGAAGTGGGCATGATGGGTTACCTGCACCAGTCGAAAACTCTGCAGGTGGGACTCAACGTATTTGTATGGTACGGATTGAATGGGTCCACCACCGAAACCAGCAGAACATTTCCCGCCCGCATGATCGATGGCCCGCTAGGGGGGCGGAAGATGCTCGAGATAAAAAAGCCCAATAGCATGGCTCTCCTATTCGACGGCCTCTGGGGCGTGAATCTCGACAACAACGCCAATCGGCTTAACGCCCGCCACAATGGCAAGAAGGTGACCAACATTTCATTCTGGGACGGGCACGCCGAGTCGTTCAACACCAAGACGCTTCCAGGCGGCGATGGCGATGCCAACCCCGGCTCGACTACATTCGGCGTTGCCAACCTGCAAAAATACCCCTACCCCCAATGGCGTCTCGATCAGTAGTTGGGGCGACACGCTGATTGTTGCTTGAACGCCATGGCCTACCACGCGTATTTCCGGCGAGGTCGTACGTTCTTACTTCGCCATTATTTTCGTTAGATCCGGTGAAAAAGATCGCACAAACGTTCCCCTGCGGTCGCTGTATTTTCGCTAGCATATTAATAGTCAGAGTGATGTCTGAATCTCCAGCGGGACTCTATTGTTAGTGCTCAATCATTTTCACCTATCGAAAAAGCTTGCGCCATTTGCATGGGCGTGCGCCATTCTTGCGATGACAGCGAGCGTCCAGGCCGCCGACTCCCCTGAAGGCGTCGCCTTCTTCGAGCAAAAAGTTCGACCGCTCCTTGCCGACCATTGCTACACCTGCCACTCGCACACTTCCGAAAAACTAAAGGGCGGTCTGTACCTGGATTACCGGGATGGGTGGGTCAAAGGGGGCGAGCTTGGACCTGTCATCGTTCCGGGCAAGCCGGCGGAGAGCTTGCTGATCAAAGCAGTGAATTATGAAGACCCGGAACTGCAAATGCCGCCCAAGAAGAAGCTGTCCGCGGACGAAATCGCGACGTTAACGAAATGGGTGCAGATGGGCGCTCCCGATCCGCGTCTACAGGCGCCTGTCGCGCCGCCTGGATCGAAAAAAGAAGTGAAGATTGATATCGAGGCAGCACGTCGCAGCTTGTGGTCGCTGCAGCCTCTGAAGGTTGTCGATCCTGCGACTATTCCATTGAAGAACGCAGCCTGGGCGAAGACTTCGATCGATCGCTTCATTTTGCAGAAGCTCGAGGAAAAGCACCTCTCGCCAAATGAAGCGGCCTCAAAGCGCATCCTCGTTCGCCGCGCTTATTTTGATTTGATTGGGTTGCCGCCTGCGCCCGCTGAGGTGCAGGCGTTTATCGATGACACTTCACCCAATGCTTATGAAACGCTGATCGATCGGCTGCTCGCTTCACCGGCATACGGCGAACGCTGGGCATCGTACTGGCTTGACGTTGCCCGGTTTGGCGAATCGGATGGATACGAGCAGGACTATGACCGTCCTTACGCGTATCACTATCGCGACTTTGTCATCCGCGCGCTTAACCAGGACTTGCCGTTTGACACGTTCGTGAAGTGGCAACTCGCGGGCGATGAGTACGAACCTGAAAATCCAATGGCATTGGCGGCCACCGGCTTCCTAACTGCCGGCACGTTTCCCACGCAGATCACGGAAAAGGAATTTGAATCGACGCGCTACAACCAGCTCGACGATATGACCGCGACCACCAGCGTCGCATTTCTTGGCTTGTCCGTCGGATGCGCTCGTTGTCACGATCATAAGTTCGATCCGATCCCGGCCAGTGATTACTACCGCATGACCGCGACCTTCACGTCGGCTATCCGCAGCGATGTGAATGTCGATTTCACGCCTGACGCCGAGAAGGACAAGCTCAAAAAGGAATTCGACGCGAAGCGCGCCATTCTGGCATCGAAGGTTGAAGAATTTGAGCGCGACAAACTGCCGGCGTTGTTCGCCCAGTACATTCAAGGTTTAAAGAAGGGCGGCGCTTCGGTTTCTAAAGGCTGGACGACCCTGAACGTTCAAGATGCCAGCACCAAAAGCGGCTCGACGTTCACCACGCTGGACGATGGTTCGCTTCTCCTCAAAGGAAAGCCGGCTCCGACTGATGCGTACACATTTAATGCTCAGACACGCGATGTGGGAATGACCGCAGTGCAGGTCGAAGCGCTCACGCACGAGTCCTTCCCGCGTCGCGGCCCGGGGCTGGCGCCCAATGGCAATTTTGTCCTGAGCGATATTCATTTGACGGCCGCTCCCCTCGATGGCTCGGCCACTCCAATTGAAGTCAAGCTTGTTTCGGCCAAAGCGACGCATCAGCAGAACAACGATATTTTGTCGGTAAATGCGAGCATCGACTCCGACCGGATCAGCGGCTGGGCGGTGGACATGGGCGGCATTGGCAAAGATCAGGCGGCCATTTTTCAATTCGAGAAACCCGTCGGGTTCGCAGGCGGCACGAAGCTGACATTTACCCTGCTCTTCAATCACCCCAACCGTAACCATGCGATTGGCCGGGCGCGTCTGTCGACGACAACTGCATCTGACAAGATCGATTTTCCGAATTCGCAGGAGCCACCGGAATCCATTGCCAAAACAATGACCGCGCTCGCCGCAGGCCAAACGGTGGAGCCGAAGGCCGGCGAGGATGCGCGGCGGTGGTACGCGGGGACTCTGGACGAATATAAAAAGCTAAAGGCCTCACTGGCCGCGTTTGAGTCGGCGGGCTCCCCCCGCAAGCAGACCAAAATGCAGGTCACCACGGAAGGCCTCCCGCCGGTCAAGAATCATGCGGACGAGCGCGGCTATCCGCACTTGTACAAAGACACATATTTCCTGAAGCGCGGCGATCCGAACCAGAAAAACGGCGTGGCGACGTCGTCTTTTCTACAGGTCCTCATGTCGCCAGGAATGACCGAGGCGCACTGGCAAACGCCACCGCCCGCCGGTTCTCGCACCACCTATCGCCGGCGCGCGATGGCCGAGTGGATGACCGATACCCGCGACGGCGCCGGGCAACTGCTGGCCCGCGTGATTGTGAATCGGCTCTGGCAACATCACTTTGGAAAAGGACTGGTCGCCACTCCCAGCGACTTCGGCACACGCGGCGCGCCGCCCACGCACCCGGAATTGCTCGACTATCTGGCCGGTGAACTGATTCGCGATGGCTGGAAACTCAAGCAGCTGCAAAAGCGAATCATGCTGAGCGCCGCGTATGCTCAAAGTGGCGCATTTGACGAGGCTCGGAACGCCATCGATCCTGAAAACAATTTCCTGTGGCGTCGACCCATTCGCCGGCTGGAATCAGAGGCGATTCGCGATGCGCTTCTTTCCGTTTCCGGTGAGCTCGATCCCACGATGTTCGGTCCGGGTACGCGCGACGCCTCGATGCGCCGCCGCAGCATTTATTTCACGATCAAGCGCAGTGCGCTGATCCCAATGATGATGGTCTTCGACGCTCCTGAAACATTGACACCCGTCGCCCAGCGCGGCTCAACGACGATCGCGCCGCAGGCCCTGCTCCTCATGAACAACCCGCATGTTCGAGAATACGCGACAGCGCTCGTCGGCAGGGCGGCCGCCGAAGCAGGAAACGGTGCGTCGCGAGAAGCGGTACTGGCCGCCGCGTTTCGAATTGCCATTAGTCGCGAGGCGACGGCCTTGGAAATCAAAGAGGCGATCGCGTTTCTCGATGCGCAGGCTGCAACCTACGCCCAGGCGGGCAAAAAGAACGGCGCCCAGATCGCGATGGCGGATTTCTGCCAGGCGATCTTGTGCATGAATGAATTTGTGTACGTGGAGTGAGTCAACATGAGTGACGGCATCCAGAAAATATTCGCGCCGCCGGCCCCCGGTTTTCGATCGCGCAGAGATTTTCTGCGCCGTGCCGGCAGTGGCATGGGAATGCTCGCGCTGTCATCGATGCTGGATGGATTGCTGACGCCAAACGCCCAAGCGGGCATTGGGGATTCCCTCAATCCAATGGCCGCGCGTCCAGGCCATTTCCCGACCAAGGCAAAGCGCGTCATCTGGCTTTTCATGAACGGCGGCCCAAGTCACGTTGACACCTTCGACTACAAGCCAAAGCTGGAAATCTACGACGGCAAGGAAATGGCCGGCTTCGATAAGAACACGGGATTCTTCGCCAACGCCGTCGGCGGCTTGATGAAGTCGCCATTCAAGTTTGCACAGCACGGCCAATCCGGCACATGGGTCTCTGACCTGTTCCCAGCCATGGCCAGGCATGCCGATAAGATGGCGTTCATCCATTCCTGTCATACCGAGTCGAATAACCATTCCCCTGCGCTCTTCATGGCCAACAGCGGGATGGCGCGCATGGGCTTCCCCAGCGTTGGCTCATGGGTGACGTACGGCCTGGGTTCAGAAAGCCAGAACCTGCCCGCGTTCGTCGTGATGTACGACACGCTGGGACGCGGCTTGCCAAAAGGCCAATCGACCAACTGGGGCGCGGGATTCCTGCCCGGCATTTATCAGGGGACGGCGCTCAAGGGCCAGGGCTCACCTATTGATGACCTGGCTCGCGCAGCCGCCATGACCGATGCGCAGCAACGCAACCAACTCAACCTGCTGGCGCGCCTGAATCAGCATGCAATTCAGCAGAATCCGCATGAAGCGGAGTTGTCAGCGCGCGTCGAAAGCTTTGAACTCGCGTATCGAATGCAGATGGCCGCGCCCGAAGCACTCGACATCAACCAGGAGTCGGCCGACACGAAAGAGCTTTATGGGTTAAACACACCCAAGAGCACGCATTTCGCCAGGCAATGTTTGATGGCCCGCCGACTGGTGGAGCGAGGCGTACGATTTGTCCAGATCTATTCCGGCGGGATGGAGAACCAGCTCTCCTGGGACGGTCATCTCGATATCCGCGGCAATCATGGTGGTTTTGCCCAGGAAACCGACGTTCCTATCGCCGGCCTGCTGGAAGATTTAGACCGGCGCGGCCTGCTTGATGAAACGCTCATAATCTGGGGTGGTGAATTCGGCCGGCTCCCCCTGGCGCAAAAAGGGGCCAAGCCCGGGCGCGACCACAACCCGCACGCGTTCACAGTCTGGATGGCAGGCGGCGGCGTAAAAGGCGGCGTCCATCATGGCGCAACCGACGAAGTCGGTCACCGCGCCGTCGAAAATCGCGTCAGCATCAATGACCTGCACGCAACCATCCTTCACCTGCTGGGCCTCAATCACGAGCGGCTCACGTATCGCTATCAGGGAAGAGATTTCCGCCTGACCGATGTCGCGGGCGAAGTCGTGAAAGAAATCCTGGCGTAGCGTAGGGCGCAGTCTAGTCGTGATCGCCATCTCGCAGCATTTCGACTGCATGCGGCAGGACATCAAGCAGGGCGGTGAGCGACTCCGATGCGCCGCGAGTGGATCCCGGAAAATTAATGACCAGCGTGCGACCAAGCGTGCCCGCCTCGCCACGTGCTAAACTCGCGCGCGGACTGTTGGGGTAACAGCGAAATCGCGCCAGTTCCAGCAACGCCGGATGGCGGCGTTCCAGCACGGCCAGTGTGGCTTCAGGCGTCACATCGCGCGGCCCCAGCCCTGTGCCACCCGTCGTAAGAATCAAGTCTGGCGCCGGATCTTTCGCCCAGGATTGAATCGTTTGTCCGATGATTTTTACATCGTCAGGAACGCAGGCCGTCGCAACGATTTTTGCTGCGAGCTGAGTACGCGCTATCTCCGCCAGCGCCGGCCCCGACTTGTCTTCGGCTTCTCCGCGAGCACAGCGGTCGCTGCAGGTCAGGATTGCGATCGTGATGGGGCGGGTCATGAAGAATGCTCAGGTGAAAGCGGTGGAGCGGCAAAGGGTCCCCGTACGCCACCTGTTTTTTCGAGGAGCCGGATCGGACCGATGATCATCGTGGGATCGACCGATTTCCCCATATCAATGACCGTCAGCGCCGCTACAGAGACTGCGGTGAGCGCCTCCATTTCGACACCCGTCTTTGCAGTGGCGGCCACTTCCGCGCGAATCCTTACGACGCAATCCTCAACCGTGACCTGAAGATCGACGCGCTCCAGGGGAATGTTGTGACACAATGGAATCAATTCGCTCGTGCGTTTTGCCGCCTGGATTCCGGCCAGCCGAACCGTTGCGAACAAATCCCCTTTCGGGAGTGTTTGGTTGCGAATCATTTCGGCCAGGACGGGTGAGATGCGCACATGTCCTTCAGCGACCGCGCGTCGCTGGGTGACGGCTTTGCCGCCGACATCGACCATGCGAACGTTTCCGCTCGAATCAAGGTGCGTAAGGTCGCTCATGCAAAGCTCCAGCGAAAAAACGAATATTCGAAGACAGAACTCGACCCAGCCGGAACTTCAATGAACCCATCGGAGCGAGCAGCTGAAACCAAATCGCCCGAACTTTTCACTGCCGAACAGGTGGCAAAACCGGCAGCGTCCATCGTGACGGGTCGATAAACCCAAAGCCTTGAATCAGGTGCTATGGGCTCTTTAATCCGCACCATCGTCTTTGGCGGATCGATTTCGGAAAAGCCTGCAAGCCGGCGAAGGACGATTGAAACCAGCCGCCGTGCCGTGACGAGCACCGACAGCGGGTTTCCCGGAAGTCCAAAGATCGCCTGGCCGTGCGGGCTGATTGCGCCGAGCATAGGCCGGCCGGGCCGCATCGGCATCCCATGAAACGCAACTCGCGCGCCGGCCTCTTTCACCGCGCTTGGCACAAAATCCCGATCACCCATCGAGACGCCGCCGGTGAGAATGACCACGTCACATCGCTCCAGGAGCTGGACCAGTGTGGTCGTTAATTGCGACAGGTCATCCGCAATGGTTTTGTAGCCAAGCCATCCGATCCACGGAATGCCCTGCAGCATGGCCCCGATGGCAACACCGTGGCTCTCGCGCAACTGCCACGGATCCGGGTGGCTATCGACGGGCAACAATTCATCTCCGGTGACAATCATTCCCACCCGCACCCGCCGATGCACGCGTGGCCGGCCGATGCCGAACGACGCGAGCGATCCCATCATCGCCGGGTGAATGGGTTGACCGCTCGGCACGACGGTTTCGCCCGCGCGAATATTGTCGCCTTTTCGACGGATATCCTGCCCGGGTTTGGGAGCGGATTGCAGGGACTGCACTATGTAGTCGCCGTGCTCTTCAACGGTTTCGCGCCGAATCACACAGTCGGCGCCCGCGGGCACTGGCGCGCCAGTCACGATTTTTACGACGCCCGATGCGGGCATGTCCGGAGCCGCGTGCCCGATCCAGGATTCAGCAACCACGGACTGATGCGGTGACGAGACGTCCGTCATCCGCATCGCGTAGCCGTCGGCCGCACTGACATCGCAGGCTGGTTGATCACGATCTGCCTGGATGGCCTGGGCCAGCACTCGACCGTGCGCATTCGTCAAGTCGATTTCTTCCACGTCGACAGGTGAGAATTGCTGTGCCATCGCGCGGAGAATCGCGGGCGGCGAATCCGTTGTCCGGGAGAATTGCGGTCGCGGCGGAGTGTGCGCCATGGTTAATCCATTTAACCCGGTGTTTTCCAAATGGGAACATCCTGCTTCAGCAGATCGATAAACGCCTGCATCGCGTCGAACGCTTCTTTGCGATGTCGAGAAGCAACGCGCAGCCGAAACGAGCACTCGCCGGCGGGGACCCATCCAACGCTGTGTTCAACCGAGATCGCCAGCACCTTATGTGTCGCGATGAGATTCGCACAGATTCGTTCCATCTGCTTAGAAGCCATGGGTTCATAGGCTTCATAGGACAACCCGTGTATCGGTGCGCCATTCTCAGTGGGACGTACAACACCTTCAAAGCAGACCCGCGCGCCCGCCTCCGCAAATTCGAGTTGCGCTGCGGGGGGCAGAGGACCGTCGACGATGACAATGCTGATGCTCATCCGCCGGACACGCTTCCGATCAAGGCGACTTCATCCTGCGCGCCGACAAGCGCGTCATCGGTCACGAATTCAGAGTTCACCGCAAGCCTGCCTGTCTTGAGCGACCGGGCCAGCAGTGGCTGAGCCAGTGCAAGCTGCTGGCGAAGCTGGGCGCAGGTCAAAGGAATGCGTTCGACGTCTAACGAAATTTGCCTTTGTCCCACTGCTTTCGCTTCAGGACCGAAAAGTCTGATCGTGATCTGCATGGAGAATCAAACGCGTGAGGAGCCTAGCCGCCTACCTGGATCATGACAGCCGTGCCACGTGCGGGGTGTTCACTCGCCTTCGTACGTAAACCCTCGCGCAGCAGGTCGTCGAAACGCTCGGAATCAAATTCGGGTCGAATCGCCTGCATGAGGTTGGCGCTGGGCGCATCCATGAGGCAGGGATAGAGGTCGCCCGTGCAGCCGATTCGGATTCGATCGCAATCAGCGCAAAACGGATGGCTCATCGCGGTGATGAAGCCGACTTTCACCGTTCGCTCGTCAACCAGCGTCGCAATAGAACGGCGGGCCGAATCAGCACCCATCGGCTGCGCTTTCCACGACTTCACGATGCAATCGAGCGATCGGCGCATCTCTGCTTCGGCGACGTAACGCTGCGCCCAATTGGCGTGCAGCGGCCCCATCGGCATAAGTTCAATAAACCGAATTTCCAGATCCTGGTCCGCTGCGAATCGCAGGAGCGACGGAAGTTCCTGATCGTTCTGGCCGCGCACGACGACGACGTTCAATTTAATCGGCGCGAGCCCCGCCGATACGGCGGCGGCAAGGCCATCGAGCACACGCTGCAGTTCGTTCACTCCGGTCAGCGCGAAAAAACGTTCCGGCGATAGCGAGTCGAGGCTGATATTAATTCGCCGCAGCCCGGCGGCCTTCAGCTTTTCGGCCTGCCGCGTCAGGGTCAGGCCATTGGTCGTCATCGCCAGATCTTCAAGCCCCGATATACCCGCCAGCCGCCCAATAATTTCTTCCAGGTCCGGGCGCGTTGTCGGCTCGCCACCGGTGAGCCTGAGTTTGCGAAGATCGTGACGGGAAGTGAGATGACGTACTACGGACTCGATTTCCTGCGGCGACAGTTCGCCGGGGTCTCGACGCGTAGCGAACCCCGCCGGCCGGCAATAGACGCATTGCATCGGGCATGCCTGAGTCAATGACAGGCGCAGATATCGAATTGTTCGGCCGAGGGAATCTCGCATTGAACTCAATTCCAGATGGCTGAATTATAGGCGAAATCACAGAACTTTGAGACACGCGACAAATCGCTCAAATCCCTCAGGATTGCAATGCGGCAATCGCGGCAGCCAGTTCTCCGGGCGTATTGGCCTGAATGCGCGGCGGCCAGTCGGCCGGCAGCAGGAGGGCGATGCCATTGGAAGCGTCGAGAAACTTCCACATCGCGGTTTGACCCTGACGCAGACGCTGGGAAATCGGAGGGATGAGCGAGACGTGGTAGCAGGCCACGAGCGGTTCCCAGAACGTCCCGCGAAATGCAACGAATGACTGAGGCGGATTCGCATGCGCGAACAGATCTTCGAGCCACGCCGGCCGCAAAATCAGTAAATCGCAGGAAGTAAGGAAGACCCACTCGTGGCCGCGCTCGAGCGCATCTTTGAGGGCAGTCATCAACCCCATCAGCGGCCCATCGCCCGGATTGACGTCGGCAATGGTCCGAAGTCCAAGGTCAGCGTACTTGTCGCGCCCATCGGCGACGACCGTTACGTCAATCGCGGAATCACCGAGCAGTTGCGCGATGCGCTGAATGAGCGGGAACCCTTGAATTTCTGCACGGGCCTTATCACTGCCGAATCGGCTGCTCTTCCCGCCGGCGAGAATGTAGCTGGGAAGGCGACGCATGCGAGGCACATTACTTGTCAAATTTCACAGACGCGCGCAGGTCGCCGGGGGCGAACTTCTCGCTCAGGTCTTCCCGCTCGCCGTGTTTGCACGGGAAATCTTTCTCTACGAGCAACTGCAGCTCACCGACTTTAGTTGACTGCGATGCCTGGATGCCGGCTTCATCTGAAACAGCCCATGCAATGGCGCGCTCGCGATCGACAAATATCTCGATCCGGTTGCCGCCGAGTACTGCTCGCAGTGCCTGATCCTGGTCCGCCAGGCGCAGGGTGTATGAGAACGTCGCCTCATCGCTGAAAACGACATTGCGCACGACCGCGCCTTCCTGGAGCAGTTGCTGCAGCTCCCTGCGTTCGAGCCGCAATCGGACAGAATTATCGAGAATTCGTAATTTCACAGATGCTCGCGGGTGGATACTTACGGTTTCAGTTTTTTCTGCCGGCGATCACTTTCATTGTATGATCGAAAAGCCCCAATTCGCAAAAGTTCTGTTGATCGTTGGATGAATGTGACACGAATGCCGGATGATCCCACCACCTCGGTCCGTTCACCGGACGTCCTGCGATATGCAGATGGCGTTGCGTCGTTGGTCAGCGATGAACTGGCGCACGAGGAGCCGCTCGAAATTCGCGTGCGGGGGCGCGCCATCAGTGTCACCATGCGGACGCCTGGGCACGATTCACTTCTCGCCGCAGGTTTTCTGCTGAGCGAAGGATTGGTGCGACGGCGATCGGATATCCTGCGCATCGTTCCCTGCGGACGAAATGAAGAAGAGAACGTTTTAAACGTGGTGCTCGCTCCAGAGGTGCACGTTGACTTCAATTCCCTAACGCGCCATGTTTTCGCAAGCTCAAGCTGTGGCTTGTGTGGCAAGGCGACCATCGAAGCGATTCGAGCCAATTTCCCCCGGGTGGAGTCTAACTTTTCGATCGCTGCTGAAGATCTGCTGCGATTTCCCGAGATCATGCGGCAATCGCAAGCCACTTTTGAGCGGACGGGCGGATTGCACGCGGCGGCCTTGTTCGACGAGCAAGCCCGCCTGTTGGCTGTGCATGAAGACGTTGGCCGGCATAATGCGGTCGATAAAGTTCTCGGGCATGCGTTCCTGGAAGATTTGTTGCCGCTGGATCGACATGTCCTTGTGGTGAGCGGGCGGCTGTCATTTGAAATCATGCAGAAGGCGCTGGCGGTGGGTCTGCCGGTGGTCGCGGCGGTTTCGGCGCCGTCGAGCCTTGCAGTAGAATTTGCAAAAGAAAGCGGCCAGACACTCGTCGGATTTATCCGCAATGGGCGAATGAACATCTATGCCGGATCGCAGCGCGTTCGATTCCCTATGAAGGCCGGTGAACCTCATGACTGAACCTGATGACAAAACGCGGAGCCAGAGTCATCGCGACGAGAACAGTGCCCCTGATCAGCACGACGACAAAAAGCCGAAGACGCTTGACCAGGAACAGGCAGCGACGACGCCCGCCGTCTCCATGCGAACCAGTGACGCGCAGTATCCCGCCGGGGCGGAGGCCGTCTCGGTCAACGCTCCCAAGACGACAGCGGGCGGGTTCCCCGCAGTCTTTCAGTCGCTTCGCTTCGCCTTCAAGGAAGGCCCCATGCGAAGTACGCGCGGGCTTTTCGTTGTAAATCAGAAGGGCGGCTTCGATTGCCCCAGTTGCGCCTGGCCCGACCCGGATGACCACCGCCACATTGCAGAGTTTTGCGAGAATGGTGCGAAAGCCGTCGCCTGGGAGGCGACTTCCAAGCGCGTTGAGCCGGAATTTTTCGCCCGGCATTCCATCGCCGATCTCGCCGCTCACACCGAGATGTGGCTTGGAGATCAGGGCCGGATTACGCACCCGATGGTCCTTCGGCGCGGCAGCCAGCATTACGAGCCGATCCAGTGGTCAGACGCTTTTCAGATGATCGCAACGGAGCTGAACGCGCTCGCCTCGCCCGACGAGGCGATGTTTTACACCTCCGGCCGGGCGAGCAACGAGGCGGCTTACGCCTACCAGTTGTTCGTTCGTCAATTTGGCACCAACAACCTGCCCGATTGCTCCAACATGTGCCACGAATCCAGCGGGCTGGGACTCACCCAGTCGATTGGAATCGGCAAAGGAACCGTCAGGCTGTCAGACTTCGACAACGCGGACTGCATTTTCGTGATCGGTCAAAATCCGGGCACGAATCATCCGCGCATGCTCAGCGCGCTCGAAAACGCATCCCGAAGTGGCTGCAAGATCGTGAGCATTAACCCGCTCGCAGAAACCGGCTTGATCCGTTTCAGGCACCCCCAGTCGCCACGTGACATGCTCGGTGCGGGAACGACCATCGCCAGCCTGTTTATGCCCGTGCGAATCAACGGCGATGTGGCCGTGCTCAAGGGCATCATGAAAGAGATGCTCGAGATGGATCGCCAGAGCGGCGGGAAGGTCTTCGACCACGCGTTTATCGCCGGCAAAACGACAGGCTACGACGCGTTCGTGGCCGACCTGGACGCGACGTCCTGGGACGAAATTCTTGCCAGTTCCGGTTTGTCGCGCCAGCTTATCCGCGAAGCAGCCGAGATCGCGGCGCGCAGCGAGCGCATGATTACCTGCTGGGCGATGGGCATCACGCAGCACAAGAATGGCGTTGGCAACGTCCAGACCATCGTTAATTTCAACCTGCTGCGCGCGCACGTCGGCCGCGAGGGCGCCGGCATTTGCCCGGTGCGGGGTCACAGCAACGTGCAGGGGGATCGAACCGTCGGCGTCTGGGAAAAAATCAGCGATCAGTTCCGAAATGCGCTCGCCACCGAGTTCAACTTTACGCCGCCTGCGAAGGAAGGCTTCGACACGGTCGCCAGCATGCAGGCCATGCACGAAGGAAAGGCACATGTCTTCATCGGGCTGGGTGGAAATTTTCTGAGCGCTGCGCCTGACACGGAATATGGAGCCGAAGGATTCAGGCGGCTGCGCCTGAGTGTTCAGATCAGCACAAAACTGAATCGAAACCACCTGATCACCGGCGAGCAGGCGTTGATTCTGCCGTGCCTGGGCCGAACGGAGAAGGACATCCAGCAGGGCAATGAGCAATTTGTCAGCTGCGAGAATTCAATGGGAGTGGTGCAGGAAAGCCGCGGCGTGCTTGCGCCTGCGAGCCCGCACCTGATGAGTGAAACTGCGATCGTCTGTAACATCGCCGCCGCCACGCTCAAAGGTCGCACGTCGGTCGACTGGCTTGGCCTTTGCGCCGACTACGATCGGATTCGCAACCACATCGAGCGCACGATTCCCGGATTCAAGGATTACAACGAGCGCGTGCGACAATCGGGGGGCTTCTATTTGCCGAACCCGCCGCGCGATGAGCAGCAGTTTCCAACGGCAAGCGGGCGAGCGCATTTTTTCGTTCACCCGATCCCGCGAATCAATCTGCAGCCCGGCCAGTTGCTGCTCATGAGCATGCGCAGCCACGATCAGTTCAACACCACGATCTATGACGATAACGACCGCTACCGCGGCATTTCCGGCGGTCGGCGCGTCATCTTCATGAATCGCGACGATATCCAGCGGCAGAAACTCGCGGCTGGTGACTGGGTGGATCTCACGAGCCATTTCGAGGGGGAGGAGCGGACGGTGTACCGATTCAAAGTGGTCCCCTATGACATCCCGGCAGGATGTGCAGGTGCCTACTTCCCGGAAACCAATCCTCTTGTTCCAATCCGCCAGGTGGCCGACGGTAGCAATCAACCAGCCAGCAAATCGATCGTGATTACGGTCCAGCCAAGTACCGCCGTGTAACGGGGTCAGCAAAGCGTTCACGGATGTGCGTCCGGTTGCGTGTTAGACGCAGTGGGACGGATCGACAGGACAAGAAAGATCGAGACGATCGCGGCGCTGGCAATGATGCCGAAGGTCACGTTGAGCGGCACGTGCCGATCGCGCATCAGGCCAAAGCCCCAGTCGGCCAGTCCACCCGCGCTGATGCTGACGAAGTTCATGATTCCGTAACCCGTCGCGCGCAGGTGCGGCCGCACAATTTGCGACAAAATCGGCATGTTGTTGCAGTCAAAGAATCCCCAGCCGAGACCAAAAAGGGCGAGAAACGCAATGGCGATTGCGAGCGTGCCCGCGTTGCCCACGCCAAAGAGGGCCGGCACGATCAGCGCCATGCCGATCGCGCTGACATAAATCCGCCCGCGTGCACTGCGGCGCATCCAGCGATCGGCTGCCCACCCGCCGGCCACTGCGCCGACGATGGCCGCCGCCTGCCAGTAAAGCGTCGCGGCGACGCCAGCGTGACCCTGTCCGATTCCGAATCGTTCCTTGAGGATGGCCGGCATCCAGTCGCGCACGATCCACCCCGCCAGCGCGGGGAACGTGAAGTATGCAACGAGCATGATGAATGAGACGTTCCGCAGAAGCTCAACTGCCGATCGAACGGGAGACGATTTGGGGTCGCTCGGCGTGTCGCCAGGTTTGATTGGATCGCGGAGCAGAAAGGCGAGCGGAATGGCGTAGATCATCCCGAAGATACCGCATGCGTCGAACGCGACGCGCCAGCCGAGCTTGGGCGCCTCGGCGACATAACCGCCGAAGCCGCCGATGATCACGCCGAAGTAGATAGCGATCTGGTGGAGGCCGACCGCGCGAGATCGCGTCGGGCCGGTGTGGTAGTCGGTGATCAGCGCGAGCGCCGCGGGAATATAAAACGCCTCGCTGATTCCCATGAGCGATCGGGCGACGAGCAATTCCTGGTAGGTTTGCACATGCCCGGTCCACCACGTGACGGCCGACCAGACAAACAGGCTGCCGCAGATCGTAAGGCGTCGGCCGAAGCGGTCGGCGACGTATCCGCCGATGGGGCTGAGAAAAGCGTACACCCACTTGAACTGTCCGAGCATGAAGCCCCAGTTTGCTTCGGTGCTGATGGTTGTGATGTCGCCCATGACTGAAGACTTCATCGACGCCAGCATCTGGCGGTCGAGGTAGTTGAGGAGCGCGACGGGCATGAGCAGCGCGACAACTAGCCAGGCCATGCGCTGCAGCGATGGCGTGGGGGACAGGTCGATTGGAGAGTCTGCGGGCGTCATCGTTGTGATCCTACCGTGTTCGCCCCCGATTCCTCAGTTCGGTGGAAAACTTTTCCGAGCCCCCGTCGGCGGACGATTTTGCCACACCAACTTCCTAAATTCCTGAGTTCCAAGCTCGCCTTCGGCCACAGTAGATTCGTCGAAGATGAGAACGTTACCCAATAACTTCGCGTCCGCGAATTGGATTCACTCTTTAGTGCGGTTAGCCGCATTTTTCATTTGCTCCTTTCCCCCCGCCGCTCTTTTTGCCCAGGCAACCCGCCCGGCCGACGCCGATTGGCCAATGGCTATGAAGGATGGTTCGGTCCAGCGGTTCAGCTCTCTGGATCAAATCACCACCGCCAACATTGCTTCGCTCAAAGTGGTGTGGACCTTCGGGACCGGCGTTTATCGCGGTAACGAATCCGCGCCGATTGTCGTGGGCGCAACGATGTACGTCGTCACGCCATACCCAAATAAGCTCTATGCGCTTGACCTCGCTCAAAACGGCGCAATGAAGTGGACGTTTGAGCCAAAGCCAGCAGCGTCATCTCAGGGAGTTGCGTGCTGCGATCACGTCAATCGTGGGCCGGCGTTCTGCGATGGCAAAGTCATTATCAATACGCTCGATGGGCAGACGGTCGCCGTTGATGCGGAATCGGGTCAGGAAGTGTGGCGGCGGCAACTTGGCGATATTCGAGTTGGCGAAACGATGACGATGGCGCCGCTCATCGTGGATCACAAGGTGATCGTCGGCAACGCCGGCAGCCAATTTGGAGCGCGCGGCTGGATCCAGGCGCTCAACGTCGCAGACGGCAAAACCATCTGGAAAGCGTTTAACACCGGTCCGGACGCCGACTGCCTGATCGGTCCCAATTTCAAGCCGTTCTATGAAATGGATCGCGGAAAAGACCTTGGCGTGAAGACTTGGCCGGGCGAGCTATGGAAGATCGGCGGCGGCACGGTCTGGGGTTGGGTCAGCTACGACCCGGGCCTCGATCTGCTCTTTTACGGGACTGGCGATCCATCGCCCTGGAATTCCACCATCCGTCCCGGCGACAACAAGTGGTGCAGCGGAATCTTCGCGCGGCGTCCTTCGACCGGGGAAGCAATATGGTTCTATCAGTACACCCAACACGACCTTTTCGGGCATGACGGGATCAACGAAAGCACCGTAGTCGATCTCGATTTCAAGGATGGGAAACCGCCGCGAAAAGTTCTGCTCCACGCCGACCGGAATGGTTTCCTGTATGTCCTTGATCGCGTTAACGGCGAAGTGATTTCAGCGACTGCGTTTGTTCGCGTGACTTCTGCGAGCGGCGTGGATCTCAAGACAGGCCGGATTCAGTTTATCGACGACAAGCGTCCCGCGGTTGGGAAAAAACTGCGCGATGTCGCCCCGGCTGCACCTGGTGGCAAGGATTGGCAGCCTTCCGCTTTCTCTCCGCGCACCGGCCTGCTTTATTTGCCGCATCAGACACTTTCGATGGACTTCGAAGAGGTCGCTGTGAATTACATCGCGGGCACGCCATACATCGGCGCCCATGCGATGTTTTATCCCGATCCAGTCGATCCGGGCGACGGCAGCATGGGCGCGTTCACAGCGTGGGACCCGATCGCGAAGAAAGCAGTCTGGCGGTTGAAAGAACGCTTTCCCGTCTGGTGCGGAACACTCGCGACGGCCGGCGATGTCGTGTTCTACGGCACGATGGATCGATGGTTCAAAGCGGTTGATGCGCGCAGCGGCAAAGAGCTTTGGAAGTTCCAGGTCGATTCGGGCATTGTCAGCCAGCCGACCACCTTCCTGGGCCCGGATGGAAAACAATACGTCGCGGTCTTGTCTGGCGTCGGCGGCTGGCCGGGCTCCATTGTTTCAAATGACCTGAAACCACCGACAGATACGACCACCGCACACGGCTTCGGCTACGCGATGCGGGATTTGCCGAAATACACCGCCAAGGGCGGGACGCTATACGTGTTCGCCTTGCCGTGACAGTCAGGTAGCTGCGATGCATGCGCGCCTCAACATCGTCGTCATTTGTGCACTCTGCGTGGCAGGCTGCGACCGCGAGGAACGAAAGTTCCACGGCGACGCCTCCGTGGCAACGTCTGTTTCAAACGTACAACAAAGTGAAATCGTGCCGGGGTTGCCACCCACGACGCAACCTGCCGCGTCTGCATCCCCGACCATCGATTTCAAGAAGTTCGAGCGCAATGCCTTTCAATTAAGCGAAGGGCAACGGCTGTACACGCAGATGAACTGCGGCACGTGTCACGCGGCCGCGGGTGGAGGGGATATCGGGCCAACGCTTTCCGATGACAGTTGGATTTACGGGCATGAGCCCCAGCAGATTCACGCCACGATCATTGAGGGGCGGCCAAATGGAATGCCCGCATACGGCCCGAAGCTTTCTCGCTCGGAAGTCTGGCAATTGACGGCGTTCGTCCGGAGTCTGAGCGGACTCATTCCTAAAACCATTGCTCCGGGCCGCGAAGATCACATGCAGACAGGCGAGCCGCCTAATTCTCTACCAGCTCCTGAAAAAGAACATCAGATCCCTTCAGGTGCCGCGGGCAAGAATGAGGGCTCAAAATGAGCGGCCGCTTTCCACGCTGCTGGGCAGCGGGATTTTTAATCTTTCTGCTGAGCGGCTGTGCATCGCTTCACTCCAATGAATCGGCTTTAAATCCAGCCGGTCCACAGGCCCAGCAGATCTCCAGAATGTTCTGGTCGACTTTGGGTGTGGGGGTTGTGGTCTGGATCGCGGTAATGCTCACGCTCGGCGCGGCGATGGCCCGTCGCGACCGTGAGAAGCATGACACGCCGGACTTGAATCCTGAGCCCAGAGCAGAACGGCGTCGATGGGTTTTTGTCAGCAGTTCCCTCATCCTCACGACGGTCGTCCTGTTTGTGATCCTGATCGGTGAATTTGCCGCCGGTCGGGCGCTGCATCGCTTCGCCGATCAGTCACAGCCATTCATCGCCCTGAAGGTCACGGGGCACCAGTGGTGGTGGGAAGTGCAATACAAGGACATCACGCCGAGCAACAACGTCACAACGGCCAATGAAATCTACATCCCGGTTGGAAAGCGAGTGGAAGTGGAGCTTTCCAGCACATTGGGATCCTAAGCTTAGAATTCCACGTGGACAAGTTGTC
>JADMIO010987864.1_pt1 | contig 129607 bp, 83 predicted proteins | sample 8958161 | NCBI WGS metagenome assembly JADMIO01 (sample SAMN16585339, study PRJNA669376) | soil metagenome | isolation source: Crop rotation soil | place: USA: Cullars Rotation, Alabama | collected 2011
GTATTTCGCTGAAGGCATTCGATTCTCGCAGCCGGGAAACGTTTTTCGCTGAAGGAATTCGATTTTCGCAGTCGGAATTCGAAACTCGCGGACGGAATTGACGACAATTTGATACTTTTCCTTTCCTCGCCATCTCCCGCGTTTACCACTATGATGCTGCCACTACACGTTTGTCCTTTAGACACAGGACCTTGCAGCGGAGGCGCCAGTGGGCAGATTAGGAACCAGACTGATTCTCATTGCTATTCTTGCGGTCGTATTCGCGATTCCCGCTTTTTCTCAGACTCCAGGCAATTGCGCCGGACTCATGTCGGCAAAGCTGGAAGGGATGCGCGATGGTCCGACCACGATATCTAAAGCGGAGATCGTCGCTGCGGGTAAAGGGCTGCCCGAACATTGCCGCATCGTTGGCAGGATCGGACCCGGCGCGATCAATTTTGAAGTTCGTCTTCCCTCCAAAAACTGGAACGGCAGACTGCTCGCTCAGGGCAGCGGCGGATCCGGCGGAAACGTCAATATTGATAGCTGCAACGACGTGCTGGCGACCGACTTTGCTGTCGTCGCAACGGATCTCGGCCATGCAGCGAGCGACGATTTCTGGACGAAAGACTTCCAGCAGCTGGTCGACTTCTCGTTCCGCGCAACGCACCTGACCGCCGTTGCAGCCAAGGAATTGGTCAAGGCGTTCTACGGACGCTCACAGAACTTCGCCTACTTCCGCGGTTGCTCGAGCGGAGGCCGCGCGGCGATGGTGAATGCGCAGCGATTCCCGGGCGATTTCGATGGAATCATCGCCGGCGACGTGGGCAATCCCAGGGCGGGCGCCTATTTTCTTCCAGCGTGGATCATGCAGTCGAACATCGGAAAAGATGGCAAGAGCATTGTGACTCAGGCTGATTTGCCCAAGATCACGGCGGCCGCCGTCGCCGCTTGTGCGACAGCTGATGCGAAGCAACGCGGCTTTATCGACAATCCCCTCGCCTGCAAATTCGATCCGATGACAATTGTGTGCCCAACGCCGGAAATCAAGGCGAATTGCATCAGCCGCGCACAAGCAGCGTTTGTACAGAAGGTCTACGACGGTCCGCGGAACTCGAAGGGCAAACCGGTGTTTCTGGGCGGAGCGCAGATCTTTGGACTGGCGCGCGGCTCCGAAACGATATGGGCAAACTGGATCGCAAAAACTTCCGATCCGGCCAGCGCTCCGGATTACAACAGCCGGCAGGAATGGTTTCAGGAACAGGCGTTCATGCAGACGCCTGTCAATCGGGACTTCAAGATTACAGATGTCGATTTCGATCGGGATCCGGACCGCGTGAATGCCGTCGAATCGATGTGGAGCAGTTCGAATCCGGATTTGCGGGCACTGCAAACGAGAGGCGTTAAGATCCTTTCGTATTCCGGCTATTCCGACAATCGGGTTCAGCCGGAAGCCATGGTGGATTATTACCGCGCCGCGACCGCAATCGCAGGCGGACCGGAAAAGGTTGCGCAGTTCTACCGTCTGTTCATGGTACCCGGCATGGGTCATTGCTCCGGAGGGCCGGGAGCGGACACGATCGACTGGGTTGGGGCGATCGTGGACTGGGTGGAACATGACAAAGCGCCGGAATCGCTGATGGGTCAGCATAAGGAGAACGGGCAGACTGTTTTCAGCCATCCGACTCCGCGCGTCAGACCATGATCGCGAGAAAATGAAGCGTTCGTTTGTCGTCCTACTTCTGATCGTCTTTGGCAGCGCCTGCCGTCATGACGCCGCAGGTCCGCCGCCTGCCCATGTGCGGTTCACCGCAGGTATTCCAGGCGGCGGTTTCAAACCGCTGGGAGAAGCCCTGGGACGCGCGCTGGGCACCGCGCTGCCGAGCGTTGTGATTGAAGTTACCGAAAGCGGAGGCTCCGGCCGTAACGTCGAAGCGCTGCAGCGCGGTGACGCGGATATCGGCTTCTCTTTCGCCGACGTTGCCTACACCGCATTCGCCAGTGGCCTCGGTAACAAAGGAGAACGTTTCGACAAACTGCGCGGAATCGCCGTACTTCAGTTAACGCCGCTCCATCTGGTTGTCGGCGCCCAATCCGGCATCCAACGGGTTGAGGATTTGAAAGGCAAGCGGGTCGGCATCGGATTGCCCGGCACCGGCACGGCAGTTTCCGCCGATCTCGTGATGACCGCATTCAACGTCGATCCGGAGTCCGTCCACGTCGAAGGCATCAGCTTCAATGATGCGGCCACCCGACTCGTTGCCGGTACCCTCGACGCGTTCTTCGTTCTCGGAAGCGACCCGTTGGAATCGGTGGCGATTGCCACAAAATCGGGCGCACGACTGATCCCGCTGCACGGCCCGATCATCGAATCGCTGCGGCATGAACATCCTTTTTTGAGACGCGTCGTCATACCTGCAGGGAAGTACGCCGGATACTCAACGCCGATCGAAACCGTCGGAGTCGACAATGTCCTTCTTTGTCGAAGCGAGCTGGACGAGTCGCTCGTCTACAACCTGACCAAAGCGTTATTTGAGGCTTTGCCTGCCGTCGCACTCGAACAAGCGTCTCTGCGCCTGATCGATCTGGAACAGGCTCCGGCGACTCCAATTCCATTGCATGACGGCGCGGCACGCTATTACCGCGAACGGGAAATCACGCAATGAAAGGCTTTGCCGCAGAAGTGTTTGAATCCGGAAATGCACCGTGGGCTAAAGCCCACGGTCTACAAGATCTGGAACAACCGTGTAGGCCGGGGGCTTCAGCCCTCGGCGCAGTTGATGTTCAAAGCGATTTTGAGGCAACGCCGCAATGAAGCGCGACTTCGCAGTCCTTCTCACCATCGGAGTCATCATTTCAGCAGGCGTATTGATCTGGCTGGACCATCAGGCTGTGAGCGGATGGCAGACCAGTGCGGCATCCCTGGCGGATAGACGAGCACGAGAAACGGCCGACCTGTTGTTGCGAGCGGTCAGCCGGGATATGCGGGGAGCCCAGACCTCCATATTGTCATCACCGCGCTGGGACGAGTTCATGTTGATGCCGCCGTATGACGTCAGAACCGTGGTGGCCAGCGGCTTTGCGCGCTATCCGTATCCGGAATCGTTCTTCGCGTGGCGCGAAGATAAACAGGATGTGAATCCCGTCTTCTTCAACCGTCCGGATCGCACACCATCCTGGATTCCTGGGGACGGAGCCCCCGTGCATTTTCCGGTGATCGTCGCCGAAAATCCCAAAGGTGCGGACGCGCTGATGAAACGCATCCGAGCGGACGGGATGCAGGGCCGGACCTTTTCCACGTTTGAAACAACTCTCGGCAAGACGCCATATCAAATCGTCGCCCGCCTGATTTATGGCGACGCCATGAAAAAGGATCTTCGCGCCGTCTTTGGTTTCACCGTGAATCTGGATTGGGTGCGAACGCAATACTTCCGGGAATTGATTCGGCAGGTTTCTCGAATCAGTGCCACCGAAGGGCGATTTGAACTTGCCGTCGCCGACTCAAAGGGTGACCCCGTTACGGGGTCGCGTCTTGGCCCCGAACGCCCTGACGTCGTCCGCCGTTCTTTTCCGATGACGTTTTTCGATCCCGCCCTCATCGAACTGGATCCGCCTGCCGATCTTTCGCGGGAGTTGTGGACCGTTCAGATCGGACTCCTGGATGATCCCGCTTTGCGGGAAGCCGTCCGTGGTGCAAACCGCACTCGCATCATCGCGGCAATCGCCGGAATCTCTCTCGGACTCGGCCTGGTTCTGACCGTTCGAGCCGCCCGCACCACGTCACGGCTCACGGAAATGCGCTCGGAATTCGTTTCGACAGTCACACACGAATTGAAAACCCCCATCGCCACCATTCGCGCGATCGGGGACACCGTGGTTTCCGGCCGCGTTCCCGGTGAAAGCGGTTTCAAGGAATATGCAGGCCTCCTTGTTCAGGAAGCAAAGCGGCTCGAGCGATTAGTCGAGAACCTGCTGGCTTTCGCCCGAATTACAGACGTTACGGAGGTGTATGCGTTTGAAGCCGTCCCCGTCGAAACGCTGGTGGACGACGTTCTCGAAAACTTCCGCGCTCAACTTAAATCGATGGGCTTTAACCTTGTCCGCGAAATCCCTCCGCATATTCCAGCAGTCAAGGGAGACAAGACCGCTCTGGAGTTGATGCTGGACAACCTCGTGGACAACGCGATCAGGTACTCTCGTGATGAACGCCGCCTGATCATAGAAGCGTCGACCGACGACAAGTTCGTGGCACTCAGCGTTCGGGATCACGGAATCGGGATTCCGGAAGACGAAGTGGACAAAGTGACTCGTCGCTTCTTCCGAGGCAAACATGCGGGCACGGGAGGTACAGGGCTCGGGCTCGCGATCGTACGGCGGATCGTGGACGATCATGGCGGTTCGATGTCCATTCACAGCGAAGTGGGCGTCGGCACCACTGTTACCGTCAGATTGCCGATAGCAAAAAGCTGAACATGAAAGGCACCGTTCTCATCGTTGAAGACGACACCGCGCTGGGCCGTATCCTGCGCGACAACCTGGTGTTTGAAGGTTTCCAGGTGCATTGGGTCACCGAAGGCCGAGCTGCCCTCAATGCCTCCCGCCATCAGGCGCCGGACATTATTCTGTTGGATATCGGCCTTCCCGATGGCGACGGACTTCAGATCCTCGAATCGTTAAGACATACCGGCCCCACACCGATCATTGTCTTAACGGCGCGCAGTCAGAAAGCCGACAAACTGCGCGGGCTGGAACTCGGAGCCGACGACTACGTCACCAAACCGTTCGATATGGAAGAACTGCTGGCGCGAGTTCGCGCTGTTTTGCGAAGAGTTCATCCGGGAGTCGACCTTCTGCGAATCGGAGACGTCATTGTCGACTTTGCCGCTCGGACTGCGGAACGCCAAAACAAGCCCTTGCGACTAACGGACAAAGAGTTCGAAATCCTGCGGTATCTTGCCCAGCACCAAAGTCGGGTCGTTTTGCGTGATGAGCTTCTAAAAGCCGTCTGGGGCTACCCCGAAGCGCCCCTGACACGATCTGTGGACAACGCCATCGCCCGGCTTAGAAAAAAGATCGAGCCCGATGTTCAACATCCACGGTTCATCCAGACAGTTCATGGGGATGGATACCGTTTGACTCCCTGAAGAAAATTATTGGTGATTGCGTATGACATATCGCGCATCGCGCATTCGAAGCCATTGCGCAATGGCCGGCAATCTCCAGGTGCGCAATATGTCATACGCAATCACCAATGGTCCCCGGCAATCGTGGTCCGAGAACCCGCGACCGTGCGACAAACTGCGACACCCCTTTCGACCCTAGAAATCTAACCCTTTCATATAATGTGCCCGGATCAAAAGTCCTTCCGCCGCCAAAAACCCTATGCGATTACGCACAATGAGAGCTATCCCTGTCGTCATGGCAATACTGGTCATGGGGATATCTGCGTGGGCTCAAGGGACCGCTAACCCGTTGCCTGGATTGAAGGAACGAGTTCAAAGCGCGCTGTCACAAGCCAACGTACCGTTCACGGAAACGCAGGATAAAGCGATCGTTCTGATGATGGAAGATCGCCGGAAAGCATCCGAAGACCTGTTCGGCGACCTGATGAATTTTACCGCCGGCCCCACCCAGGGCCAGGATGCCGATCGGCTCAAGTCCGCCATCAACTGGATGCAAAATGAGTTTCTAACCAAACTAAAGGACTACCTTACCCCCGACCAGCTGAAGGCGTGGTCGCTATATATCGAAAAGAATCCGCTAACACCTGCAGCGACCTCGGCGGGTGCGCCGAGGAAGAACGAAACCCAGTACGTTCGAATCAACAATAATTCGTTCACCTCGGAAGACGGCGGCTATCGCTTCACCCGTAACAATACGGCAGCCGTAACTCAGGCGACCGAAGTCATCCAGCGGGGTGGCGCCGGCTCCTGGCATGGCAACGGTCAGTTCTTATGGAAGGACGCCTCTCTCAATGCCGGAAAGCGTTTTGCGCAGAACAAGCCGCCATATCAGGAACGCCAGGGAACGGTCGATGTCAGCGGGCCCCTTGTCCCGGGACATCTGACGACGCGTTTCATATTTGTGCAGAACGAGGCGAAAAATATCGACACGATTCGCGCCACACTGCCGGACAGCATTTTCTCTCTGGGAATCACCCGCCCGTCAACGGCGCGATCGTTTAACACGAACAACACGCTTCAGGTTTCCGAACGGACGTCCATCAGCCTGAATGCCGGCTTCAACACCACCAAAAACCTGAATCAGGGTGTGGGCGGTTTCGTAATGCCCGACCGCGCCTATCGTAACGATGCGCGGGCCTGGAACGTCGAGTTGAAGCAATTCACGGCTTTATCCGCACAGGCTCTTTACGAAACCCGAGTCAACATCACGACGAATCACGACAAAACCGTTCCCAACACAGAATCCGTTCAGTTCACGGTTTTAGACGCATTTTCGACCGGCGGAGCGCAGAACAATCTGACGAACGATGGCCGCACGATAGAGTTCGGCAATCTCTACTCGCGGCTCGGCGAAAAGCACACGATGAAATCCGGATTCAGCGGTGTGCGCCGGCGCAATCAATCGGTTTCGAGGAACATGTTCGTCGGGGCTTTCACTTTCTCGAGCCTGGACGCGTACCGCCAGGGAAAAGCAATCAGCTATCGCGTGAACGGCGGCACTCCGGAGTTAACAGTGGATCAATGGGAGTTTGCAGTGTTCACGCAGAACGACTTCAAACTCACACCACGTTTAACCGCGATGTACGGGGCCCGATATGAAGTGGAGACCAATATCCACGATCGCAACAACCTCGACGGGCGACTGGGATTCGCCTACGCGCTTCGCAAAGCGACGGTTATTCGCGGTGGTATTGGAACCTTTCATCAACGAATACCGCTGAGCCTGATCGAAAACTACACGCGGCGAGACGGAGTTCATCAGTACGAAATCATTGTCGATAATCCGACCGTAGACGATCCCTTCAAGTCCGGAGCCGTTCGCAATCCGTCGATCCGAATGATCGATGCGCATACCGTCGCTCCGTACAACTTCGTGTTGCTGCTTTCGTATGAGCGGACGTTCCTGAACAACCTGTTCTTCAGTCTGGCTTACGATCGCAATCGCGAAGTGCACCGCCTCCGGCCGCATAATCTGAATGCGCCGATAGACATCACGTCCTCGATTCCGGCGTCATGCAAGGCCGGTCAAACCAGTGCCACCTGTGTCCGGCCGTATCCGAATCGTGGAAACATCATCAGTCTGGAATCGTCCGCCTCGGACATCATGCATAACGTCCGAGCCACCGTAAGGGAACGATTCAGCATCTTCAACGTTTCCGCAGCATACACATTCACGCGAGAGTGGCTGGATTCCGTTCCGTCGAATAACCTCGGAGTAAATGTGGGTGGAGCTTCGGCATACGGACCGGAGGGCTTGAATTCGGATCAATACAATTTCGCGTCCGACTGGGCAATCATCGTAGCGCCCATGAACGCGCTGGATACGACGGTCAACGCGCGACTGCCACTCGGCATTTTCCTGACGAATACCACGAGCTATAAATCGCACGGCAAATACACGGTCACAACCGGCAGGGACGACAATCAGGACAACTCCGTCAATGACCGGCCACCCGGACTTCCTCGAAGCACAGAGCGGGGAACGAATTTGATCCTGTCCAATTTTAATATCTCGAAAGCCATCTTTCTTGGAACGAAAACGTCGAATAACACGACGCGAACGAACCTGAACGTGTTTGCAAATGTCACGAATGCCTTCAACCGGCCGAATTATGCAGCGCCTTCCGGAGTGATGACGTCTCCCAATTTCAAGAAGTCCACAAGCGCCGGCGACCCGAGGAAGATCGAAGTAGGTGTGAGGTATCAGTTTTAATGACTTCACGGATAGATGAGGTACATCCCCGATGAGACGCATGACGCGATACCTGTACTTTTGGGTGCTGCTGGCAATCGTTGCCGGCGGTCTGCTCGGGTTCGTCAATCCAGACGCTGCCGTGAAGCTGAAGCCTATCGGCGACGGCTTCATCGCACTGGTCAAGATGCTGATCGGGCCGATCATCTTCTGCACCGTCGTGCTGGGCATTTCCAGCGCCGGCGACATGAAGAAAGTGGGCCGCGTCGGAGCCAAGACGCTGATCTATTTTGAAGTCGTCTCTACGTTTGCACTCCTGATCGGTCTTATCGTCGTGAATGTCGTGCGGCCCGGAGCCGGCTTCAATGTAAATCCGGCGACACTCGATCCTGCCGCGGTTGCGTCCTATTCGAAAGCGGCTTCGGAACAGAGCACTTCCAGTTTCGTCCTGCACATCATCCCAAAGACATTTACCGACGCCTTTACGAGCACCGGCGATTTGCTGCAGATCCTGCTCCTTGCCATTCTGTTCGGCTACGCCATGATGCGCCTCGGTGGTCATGGCGGCATTGTCCATCGCTTCATTGAAGAGTTATCCAAAGTCTTCTTCACGATGATGAACGCAATCATGAAGCTCGCTCCAATCGGCGCGGGCGCCGCGGTTGCGTTCACGATCGGCCGCTATGGACTGGACTCGCTGCGACCACTGGCGACATTGATGGCGAGTTATTACCTGACCTGCGTTCTTTTCATCGGCGTGGTCCTCGGAGCGATCTGCCTGTATTCGGGATTCAATGTCCTGCGGTTCATTCTGTATATCAAGGATGAGTTACTGACTGTTCTTGGAACATCGTCATCGGAAACCGCACTGGTGCCGTTGATGGAGAAGCTTGAGAAGCTCGGTTGTTCGAAATCGGTGATCGGTCTCGTGATTCCAACAGGCATGTCCTTCAACCTGGACGGAACCAACATCTACATCACCATGGCGGCAATATTTGTCGCGCAAGCCCTGAATATCGAACTCACCCTCATGCAGCAGATCACGCTGCTGACGGTCGCCATGTTCACATCCAAAGGCGCTGCGGGTGTTGTCGGTGCGGGATTCATCACCCTTGCGGCGACACTGGCCGTCGTACCAACGATTCCGGTTGCGGGTCTTGCGCTGATCCTCGGGATTGACCGATTCATGTCTGAGGCGCGGTCCATAACCAATTTCATCGGGAACGGCATCGCAACCATTATCATTTCCGGTTGGGAAAACGAGCTCGATCGTGCGACGCTAAAGCACGAACTGGCCGGCGGACGGCAACAACGACCTGTAATGCAACCGGCTGTCGAGGTGCTGGAATATGAAAAAGAGACTGTGGCCAAGACTGCGGCGAAGTAGTCGCATCTTCCTTTTTCTGCTTCCGGTAATCGCTGCGGTAGCGGCCGCTCAGTCGACGACCAAGCCCGACAAAAATATCTGGGACGGCGTTTACAGTTCGGCACAGGCCGCACGAGGCCGCGACACCTTCGACAACACCTGCAGCCGCTGCCACATGGCGGATCTTTCCGGCGGCGAGAATCCCCCTTTGAAAGGTGGAGTTTTTCTCGGTCATTGGCTGGAAGACAGCCTGAATCCGCTTTTCATGAAAATGAACAAGATGCCACCTCGCGGCGACAAGCTCAGCGAGGCTCAGTATCTGGACGTGCTTTCCTACGTTCTTCAGACCAACGGGTTTCCTGAAGGTCAGGCGGACCTGAAGGCCAATGTCCTCGAGCGGATTCTTGTAACCAGGAAGGATGGGCCGGGCCCGGTTCCAGACTTTGCGCTGGTTCAAACGGTTGGGTGTTTGAGCGAAACGCCGGATGGATGGGTACTTTCGAAATCCAGCGAGCCGATGCGCAGCAGAAACCCCGATAAACCGACGGACGACGAGTTCAAGCAAGCTTCAGCCCAGGTGTTGGGCACACACACATTCCTTTTGCTGTCACCAGGATCCTTCAAATCCGGCTTCCACATCGACGAGCACAAGGGCGAGAAAATGCAGGGCAAAGGGTTGCTGATTCGCACTGCCAAGGATGAACGCCTGAACGTCACCTGGCTCGAAACGCTATCCAAAACCTGTCCCTGAGCAGAGGGCCGGAGGCCCGATAGCCTGTAGATGCGGCCGTGAGGCCGGGGGATAAGGTATCGTGCGTGGATCCAGGCCCGGAGGGCCGCAAGCCAAGTGGGCATTGGGCTTACGGGCCTCCGGCGCTGAAACGCGCGCTTATGCTTTCCCCGGCCTCACGGCCGCAGCTACAAGCTTCCGGGCCTTCGGTCCTTTTGACAACGCACTCTGAACCAATCGTTTATAATCCGCGCGTAACATCGCCCTTTGTGAGTTCGTCTTTGAAGTCCAAGGAAACATCGTCAACAATAACTGCCGCCCCTAAAGCATTGATTACGCCATGGATCGATGCGGCTGGTATTGGCGGCGTGGCGGTTATTCTTCTTTCGACGGTTCTGCTGCTGCAGCTGCCGATCAGCGAGAAAGAGTGGGCTCGGCTCATTGCCGTGCTGACGGCACTGATCAACTGGCCCCACTTCATGGCTTCCTACCGCGTTCTCTACAACACGCGGGAGAATGTACGGCGTTATCCCTGGGCCTCCTTGTACATCCCCGCACTACTCCTCGCCTCGGCCGGCGGAGCGATTGTGATGTGGATGAACGAAATTCCTTTCGGCTACACATTGCTCGACTACCTCAGCGCGATCTATCTTGCCTGGCACTACACCGGACAAGGCTGGGGCACCACGGCGACATTCGCACGCCTGGGCGATGTGAACATGACCACAGCAGAACGGCGATCGCTGCGTTGGGTCTTTCACGCGTTTCTCGTCTGGCATCTTGCGCTTTATCATTTGAAGACCGGAAACATTCCGCCTTTCCTGAGATGGAACGCGCTGATTTCGTCGCTTCCGCAATTCTCGTGGATCGCCCATATCTCGCTGGCCATCTCTGCGGTGGTGTTCTGGAGAATTTCGAAAAGAATGGGGCGTGTCGTCCCCGTACGCATGATTCTCCCAGTGCTTTCGCTTTACCTCGGATACACGCTGTTTTCGCAACAGGGCCATATCGGGCTCGTCGTTCTTCAATTAGCCCACGCGCTTCAATACCTCACGTTCACCTCAAGAGTGGAGATCAACAGACACAGGCCTTCTCATCCGCTACCGTGGATCGCCGTTTACTATTCGGCGCTGTGCGTCTCCGCATGGTTAGTGTTCAACGGAATCCTCAAATTCGGACCGTCGATTGGCGCACTGCCGATCGTGAACATGGTGGGACTGACCTGGGTGAATATCGTGACGATCCATCATTACTTCGTCGATGGATGCATCTGGAAGCTGAGCAATCCGGAAGTTCGAAGGGATCTGTTCCTGCACTTGCCGGATCCTAAACAGATCGGCAAAGCTGCCAGGGCTGCCAAGCGTCAGGCGGCCGCCACCGCGTAGGTGCGAAGCGCAAGTGAACGGTCAGAAATGCCTCGGGCGAGCGTAATTCCCCTCCTTGGCAAAGGAGGGGAATAATGCAGCTCCGAGCCTTGCCTTATCTTGATGCGCTAATCTCCCGAGTACGCGGGGAGTTCGACAAGGATGAGTTCGCCGTCAGATTCGCTGGTCAGTTGGATCCTGCCATTGTGCTGTTCCACGATCGAACAGGCAATCGCCATATCCGGCGTGACTTCAGGCCGGCTGCCGGTTTCGTGAATCTCAAAACGAACGATATTTTCAACCGCTGACAGATGTATCCGGAGTTTGCGGGCCGCAGAGCGGCCGAACGATCGTTCCGCGCTTTTGAGCAAATAGAGAACGAGCAACTGCAATTGCCGCTCGTGAGCGAGCACGGGGGGAGAGGGTTCCAGGACCAGACTGGCCTCGATGTTTTCTTTCGCCCAGACCTCGGCGCGCAGGCCGCTGACCTGTTTCAGGACGTCGCCGAGAGCCACAGGGTCGCGACGGTGGGCTTCCTTATCGGAGTATTCCTGCAACGCAGCGATCGCTCTGCCTGCCTGTTTGATCGAGCGCATCGTCTCCTCAAGGCACGATCGCAACTCCGCCGCAGATGCGTCGTTGCGCAACACCGTTTCGGCGGAATCCAACGCGGCGCTCAGCGGCGTCTGAAATTCCTTCAGCACTTTTGTCGTGAGTTCAGTCGCCAGTGACGTTTTCTCGGTCTCGGCCAGACTATCGCGCAAGACGACGTGTTGTTTTTCCAGCTGCTCGCTCGTTCGCAGTTGAGAATGCGCCCATGCATTCTGAAGCGCCAACCCGAGGTAAACCGAGATGCCGAACAGAAATTCCTTGTCATTGTCGCTGATCGGCCGCAGCCGATTCAGCAGTTCCAGCACAGCGACGATCTCGCCCTCGCGGTTATAGACCGGCAAGGCGAGCAGGTCGTTCGTGTAATACCCGAGCTTCTGGTCCGAGTGGCGATCGAAACGCGCATCGCTGTAGGCATCGGCAATGTCGAGCACTTCCCCGGTCACGGCCACAGTCCCCGCAATACCGGCGCCCAGCGGCACTGAGATTCCAGCGTCTCCGACCCCATGGGCCACAAGCGAGTGGAGTTTGTTGCTGCGGCTGTCCACGACAAACAGTGAAAGTCGTTCGACGGGAACTTCCGCGCGCACCACATCGATAATGATCTGTGTGACTTCCTTCAACTCGAGCGTGGAATTCAACAAACGAGCCGCATCCAGCAGAGCTCGCAGCTGATGTCGTTCAAGTCCGCTTCCAGGCGTTTCCCGCAACACTTCCTCCAGTAGATAAGCTGGGAGAGATTAGCGCGTTTTTGGCCTTAGTTCATCCGCTATCAGCAGCGATGCCGACGTTCCTGATTTCGCGGGCATCCCCCCGCGCCTACGGTTTCAAGGCCTTCGCGAGGTCCTGCTGAGCCTTCGCATAATCCGGGTTGATGCGAAGTGCTTCCTGATAGTGGGCGATGGCATCGGCAGATCTGCCTTGTGCAACGAAAACTCCGCCGAGAATGTCGTGCGCGACGTACAGTTCGGGATCGATATTCAGCGCCTGTTCGAGATACTCCACCGCTTTCGGCAAGTCCCCTTGTTGAGACACCAACTCTCCAAGCTTTGAATAAGCGTCTGCAAGAGTGGGATCGATGGCGATCGCTTTCTTCAAATGTTCCTGAGCCTGAACCAGGTTGCCGCTTTGCGCCAGCGTGCTGCCAAGCTGAAAGTGCGCATCGGCGAAACGCTTGTCGATTTGGATCGCGTATTCCTGATGCTGGCGCGCGCCGTTGAGATCGCCAAGTGCGGCAAGAACGCGGCCGAGGTTATTCTGAAAAAGCGCATCCGTACCGTTCAACTCAACAGCTTTCTGGAGATGTTCTCTCGCTTCGCTGAGGTGACCTTGTTCTTCAAGGATCACGCCGAGATTGTTGTGAGCCTCGGCATTGTATGCATCGACCCGCAGCACATTTTGAAGGTGTCGTATGCCGCCATCCAGATCCCCCTGCTCTGCCAGCAGCATTCCCAGCGAAACCTGCGGCGATACCATTTCCGGAGCAAGTGTGAGCGATTTTTCGAAATGAAAATTCGCTTCGCGCAGGCGGCCCGCCGCGTGAAGCTGCTTGCCGAGTTCGTAGTGGGAACGGGCAGAATCCGGGAACGATTCCACGACGTTCTGATAGATATCGAGGGCGCCGGAACGATGCCCTTCGCGCTGGAAGAAAAGAACCGCTGGAATCAGAAACAACAACCAACCCGCGGTGTGCCAAACCCATTGCGGCACCCTCACATTCGGGGCAGTACGATCTGCCAGCTGCCCGACCGCTGACGTTTTCACGCCGAGCGCACGGCTGGTTTCCGACTCGCGAATCTTCCAGATGAAGCCATCGAGATAGTAGTGCAGCAACGCCGTTGCGGTAACAATGGAGATCGCGATACGCGCGAACGTCTGATCTTCAAAAAGTCTCCAGGCATGGGTAAGCGTCCCGAAAGCGAGACACACACCGACATAAACAGCGACCAGAATCGCTTTCGGTCGGAATAGAAACCGGATGAAAGGTCCGGACTCATCCGCACCGCGCGCGCGGTTGATATTGAAAAACCAGACGATGGCCAGGTACTGAATATCGTGCCACGATTCAAACATGACCAACCCCACCACCGGCCGTTCGATCAGCGAAGCCGTATAGCTGAGGTAGACGAACGTCATAATGATGAATGCCAGCTTCAACGGATTTGGCCACTGCCCCTGTTTGATTCCCTGAAAGACGCGCACCGCATAGAGCAACGTCACAATCGAAGTGATGCCGATCCAGATTCGTCCGAACCAGAGGAACGTCGAGGCAGAGATAAATAAACCACCGCTCTCATAAAACTTCTGAACGTATGTGGAAAGGTCGCTCTTCAGGACGAACACACACATGCCGAACCACAGCAAACACAGCGCCTGATCCAGAAGAGCCGGGGTTTTCCTTTCGACAGTCATCTTTGCGTCGTAAATCCGGGAAAAGCCGTAGATCTGCATCATCCAGTGCCAGGCGCCCCACATCATCTGCATGAGGATGACGATGTGGAGATCGCGATAAGCGAAAAAGATGCTGAGCCCGAAAAAGACAATGGGCGCTAGCGCCAGTCGAATGCGGAAGCGCCGCCGCAAAGAGCGATCTCCGTAAGCGCGCAGGATGCCGGGAAGGTAATGCGCCACGGCCAGGGCAAGTCCGAAGGAAATGAGGCCGTCGAACCAGGAACGTGATCGCGCGACGGCAAAAAGGGAAAGAATCAGGACAGGGGTGAAGAGAATCAGGATCGCGTCCTGGAGCGGACTGAACATCCAGCAACCACGAAGAGAAAGGGCTGTAGAACCCGCCGTTGTGCCCAACGTTTGTTCTTGTTTGAGCATCTAATTGCAATCAATCAGCGCCGGAGGCGCGAAATCCTGTAGCCGCGGCCGTGAGGCCGGGGATGCGTGGTCGCGAGGTAATTCTGAGGCCCGAAGGGCCGAAAGCCACGCCCAACAAGGGCTTTCGCCCCTCCGGGGCTGATGAAATATCGCATTCATTACCCAGCGCTTACGCGCTGGGCTACAGTCTGCCGCGCCTCCGGCGCTTCCGCTACTTGCCGAGAATCTTCAAAAAGTCAGCATTGGGTGCGGGCACACCGTGAATCGGAATGTGCTGAGCCACATCCAGCTTCAAGCGCTGAATATTGTCGTAAAACGTCTTCATGCTGGCATCCACCGGCGGTGGCGGTTCGTCGGCCGGATGTGGCGAGAACAGTTCGGCATTGATCAATATCTTCTCGGTTGGAAGATATGCGATCAGCATGTCGGCTGAGTGCGCCAGGCCTTGAACGGCATAAAGATCCATCGTACGGGTTCCGTCCGTCAGCGAATACTTCGTCGCACCAACGGTCTTAACCTCGGGTACGCGGTTTGCGCCGAACCCCGGATACAGGTTCGAGAACAAATCCGGCTGCACTGTCCGCGGCGCGGGATACAGCAGGACCTGCTCGTAAAACTGTTTATTACTCTCATGAGTGATTACGGACGCGCCCTGTGCCACATAAGTGCGAATTCCACCCAGATGATCAAAGTGGTGATGCGTATTGACGACATACTTGATCGGCTTCGGTGACAAGCGATGAATTTCGGGCAACACCCACAGTGAGCGCTCTTCGTTGGTCGGCGCCTCGACGACAGCGAGGAAGTCCTTGAACTCCACCACAACGCTGCTGTGTGTTCCGCCCGTGATCAACCAGACCTTGTCGCCCACCGGACGGATAAGACCCTGACGTCGCTGAGTCTCCGTCATGATGCCAGGAGCGAAAGCCTGACGCACGGAAAACGGAGCGGCCGACGGCAGGTTCGAAGGAACGTTCGCTTTGACATCTGTGACATGAAGTTCCATCGAGCTGTGGCCTGCGCTCAATCGGGGATCGCCCTGGAAGCCCTTAATGGTGGTTGGAAACTTCACGCCGCCGAAATCCTTGTAGTCGGAGTACTGGTACTCGTACAGCATGTCGCCGAGGACTGGATTCGATACCCACGTCTGAACCCGCTCCAGCGTATTGTCTTCGGAGATGGTCCCATTGACGTGGTACTTGCCCAGAGCAACAAGCGTCACAATCGTGACCTTCTTGCCGTTCTCCATCGCGAGCGCCGCGCCTTTGGCGGTCACCGCGATTGCGGCCTTGAGAAAACCGTGGGGCGACATGACGATGTCCAGTTGCCGGAGGTCTGCTTCGGGAACCATTGGATTCTCGAGATTCTTTTCCAGGTTCCAGGAAAACTCACCCAGGGACAGCGCGCTGATGTTCTGTGGACCCGAAAGCGTCTCGCCTCCCTTTGCCGGGAAAGCCCCTTGCTTTCGTGTGTAATCTTCTTTCGAGTACTTGCCGTCGTAATCGATCAGTTTCGTGTAACTGGATACCTCGAACCGTGGCCAATCCTCAGTAACGCTGTAGTTCTGGCCCACTGCAGCATTCCAACCAGAGCCTGAAAACTGGATGGTCTTTACGTTTGCGACTCCCATTGCAGTCGCAGCCCCCTGTAGAGCCAATCTGCCGGTGCGTATGTCCTGCGCGACAGTGGAACTTAATGTCAAAAGCACCAGCGCAAGCAGCGTAATGAGCCTGTTTGCCATGATTCCTCTCTAAATGAATCGGTGGTAACCACCTTTTATAGTGGTTACCACCGTGTTTTACTACCTTACAGACCAGATCTAGAAGCTGGCGTTCAGTCCGAGACGGACCGTGCGTCCGCGCAAGATGCCGCTGACGCGTCCGAACGTCGGACCAAGCTGAGTAATACGGCCCGTGATGGTGTTGGCATTCGTGATGTTCAACAAATCCATCACCGGCTTCACGGTGAACTTGTTTTCCTGGAACTTGAAGGTTCGGCGAAGGCTCAGATCGACCAGAGCATTGCCCGGCAGACGTACTTCACCGCGGGGCAACACATCGACGACCTGAGTGGTCTGCGTCAGGTTCACCGTGGTACGGCCGACCGAGACGGTTTGCCGCTCAGGGAATCCGTCCGTGAACTGAGTGGTGGCGCTCACATCGATGCCGTACGGCAGCTGATACAGGCCCGATGCCTTGAAGGCTTTCGGCGTATCGACAGCCAAACGGCCACGACGGAAGAAGAAATTCGGATTGTTGAGGTCGCTGGCCACACCGAACACATCTCCGTAGTTGTCACCGAAGCTCACGCCGCCGTTGACCATCCAATGCTTGGACAAGCGCTTAGTGATGCTGAGGTCCCAACCATTGAAGTGGCCATCCATCTCGGGATAGTTGTCGTAGAGATTGTCGAACAATCCACGCGTCGAAGCGGCCTGGTTGTAAACCAGCACACTCTTATTGCTGGTGACTTCAGTTACCGTCAACGGAATGTAGCTCTCGCGCGGCACCAGAAGATTCTTGTAACCGATCGTTTCCTTGTCCGAATGGTGATAGAAACCCAGGCTGACCTTGATGTCACCCGGCAATTGATGTTCGAGTTCAACAGACGCGGCAAATGTATATGGGCGCTTCAGGTCCGTTGCATAGCGGTTGTTGTTTGCCGCGAAGCCGGTCGATGGACCGAGTTCACTGAGCTGCGGAATGAGGTCCTTGTTTGCATCATTCCATGTGCGGGTGTCGCTCTTGATTGCAAGAGGGGTGACCTGATCGACGTATGGATTTCCGAGCGACACGTCGTACTTGCTGGCATTCATTTTGAGTGCGGTTTTGCCGTTTCCGAAGATGTCGTAGATCGCGGCAAATCGCGGACTCGTTGTAAAGAACTGCGGAGGCTCGATGGCATCGTAGCACTTACCGGCGACGAACACCGTCGTCGGCTGGCATGCCGCCGGAGAATACGTGGAGGTGTTGGTAAAGCGTAAACCATAGCTGAACGTCAGCTTCTTGGTAACCTTCCACTTATCCTGCACAAAGAACGAATTGTTGTGTTCGAGGTTCTTATAATCCGCCGGGCTGTTGTAAGTGTTCACGGAATCCGCCACGCCGTTTCGCAGAATGGCCAGCAGTCCGGATGGGTAGTTGGAGGTGTGATACGTCTTCGTGTGGTACAGGCTTCCCACGTACTGATATCCAGCCTTGAATTCGTGGCTGCGCGTGAGATAACTGGTGTTCACGATTGCAGATGCTCGCTGATTCGGATTGATACCGTATCCCTGCGATCCGGCTCCGCTGCTGACGAGAGTGACGGCGTCCATATAGGCAATGCTGCCCGGACCGACGCCGGCCTGGGGCGAGTAAGTATTCGCGCCGTGGAACAGACTGGCGCCCGCTTCCATGACGAAGTTGGAATTGATGGTCGCGGTCCACTTCACAGTCTCGAAGTACTTCGAGTTCGGACACTGGCACGTGGTTGCAGCAACGTCGGTGAACTGAGCTGCGCGGAACTTCTTCGCGAGTTTCTGATTGAACTGATGGTAGACGTGCAGCTGTTGCGTCGGCGTCAGCTGATACGAGAACTTCATCGACCAGTCTTTTTTCGCGTTATCGTCAACGTACCGCGTTCCGTCGGGATTGTAGCTTCCAACTTTCAGCTGGTTCAATTGACCGAGGAATCCCGTGAACGAGAACCATAATTTGTCCTTGATGACAGGACCGGTAACCGCGATTCCGGAATCATAGAGGCTGATGATCTTTCCGGAAGGATCGAAATTCGGATTTGCCGCCAGCACTTTTGCCGGCAGCGCTGCAATAAAGTCCGCTTTAAGAGCAGGCGTGATGTTGTTGGCCTGCAGCGATTGGCTGGAACCGCTGAAGGAATAGTCCACATGGATCTTGTTGGATCCCGTTCGCGTGACGAAGTTGTAGACCAGGCCGCCGCGCTGATTTTCTGCGGAGGCATTGCCGCCCTGGTAGTTCACTTCCTGATAGTTGGAAGGAGGAACGTACATGGCAAGGTCGCCGCCACCGTTAAGCGCAGAACCGAACTCGAAACCATCCATCGTGTACGCGCCTTCACGAGTCTGGTTGGCGCCATGGACGGTAATGTTGGCCTGATTGTACGACGCGTCACCGGCGACGTCCGTGCGGCTCAGCACGAGTCCGGGAATCGTCTTGGCGATGCTCCACATGTCGTTTCGCAGCGGCATGGCATCGATCATCGCTTTGTCGAGAACCGTCTGATGTAACGACGTCGTGGTATCCAGCAGGACACCTTCGGCCGTCACATTCACTACGTCGGAAACGCTTCCCACTTCCAACACCAGGTCAACGCGGGCGTTGACGTCGGCATTGACCGGCACGCCTTCCTTGACGACTGTACGGAATCCGGGAAGTTCCGCGGTAACTTTATAGCTGCCGGGAACAAGACGCGGGAACCGATAGGTTCCGGCTTCGTCTGTTACCGTTTCCTGGTTTCCACCAATCGTTCCGGGGTTCGAAATGTTGACATTCACCCCCGGAATTACGGCCCCCGTCCCATCCTTGATGGTGCCGAGAATAGACCCCATACCGCTGGTCTGCGCGGTGGCGACCAGCGAAAGAAGCTGCAAAACCATCGCCGCCAAACACAAATATCTCGCGAATACTTTCACGCTCATGTTATTCCTCCACACATTTTGGTGGTTACTGGCAGCGGCCAAGGGGGGTTGCCACCGCCGTCCCCTACTCTGAATACGGAAGCCCACCTATTCCGAATTCAAGACTGTTATTGCTTCTTCGCCATTACTTCCTTAAGGGCGGCGGCAGTTTCGGGCGAACTATGGATGTTGTTCTGTCTCCGAACGCCTTCAGCAATCATCAACGGAGTCCAGCCATACTTATTCGGCTGGTTATATATTTCGGGTTTCGCACCCTTCTCGGCCAGCAGCTTCACGAGCGCTGGAAATTCACGGTAAGCAGCGCCATGCATGGCGGTCTCGCCATTGTCATCGATATCATTGGGATCGTTTCCCAGTTCGATTGCCAGTTTCACCGCTGCAAGAACTTCCTCTTCGGTGCCCGGGTCGTCACCGGGAGAATATGTGCCGACACCGGCAGCTGCCATCAATGGAGTGGTGTAGTCCGCATTGGGAGTCTTGGGATCTGCTCCGAGTTTCACGAACAGCTTCATCAGTTCAACGTCGCGCGTGCGGCAGGCGAGGAAGAAAGGCGTAGCGTCAATATTGTTCAGGGTGGTCGTCCCCATGTCCGCTTTCTTCGTCATCTTGGCATTGATGTTGGCGCCCTTCGCCACAAGCTTCTGGACCAATTCAAGACTGTCCAATTTGCCCGAGCCCTGGGGAGCAGGCTGATTCGTGCCGAATCCCGGTTTGCGAACCCAGGTAATCTGGTGCAGTGCGGTCCAGCCTTGAGCCGCCGCATTTGGATCAGCGCCGGCGTCCAGCAACATCGATGCGAGTTCAAAATGTGCATTCGCGACGGCAAGAACCAGGGCAGTCGGGCCACCGCCGGCGCTCGCGCCACCGCGGCCACCCGTGGGAGTCACGAAATCGCGGCGACCGGTTGCTGGCGGATACAGTGCGGCTTCATTCACATCCGCGCCTGCTTTCAACATGGCTTGAACCGTGTCCGCGCGTCCCGCGCGAACCGCATAGAGGAAAGCCGTAAAGCCACCCGTTTCCCGGGCCTTCAGTTCGGCTTTGCCTTGAAGCAGTGCAAGGACTACAGCAGTGTGTCCTTCGGAGGCGGCCCACATCAGAGCCGTTTGCTTGTGAGATTTTTCCTGCGCGTTCGGGTTGGCGCCGGCGGCAAGCAGAATCTTTACGGCATCGACTTTGCCGGTGCGCGCCGTTGTCATGAGCGGAGTTTCGCCATCGGGCAGGGTAGCGTTCGCATCCGCACCGGCCTTCAAAAGAACATCCATCAGTACCGCATTGCCGTTGATTGCGGCCAGATTAATTGGAGCGACACCATACCGGTTCGTTGCCTTAGCGTTGGCACTCGCGCGAATCAGCAGTCCGGCGGTTTCCGCATCGTCCATATAGGCGGCCCAGTGCAGCGGCGTCGTACCATCCGCTTCAACGGCATTCACTTCAGCAGCCTGCTGGGACAACGTCCGGATCGCAGCCTTATCCTGGTTCTTGATCGCGCTGATGAGTTTGGACTCGGCATGAAGGCCGGGCGCGAAGGCTAACAGTAGTGCCGCGAAAACTCCGATCGATGTTGTTAACCCGAACTTGCGCATCCCATCCTCCTGAGATCTTTGTCCTAAAACAATTCCGGGGGCCTGAAGGCCCCCGGTTGATTCCGTTTAAAGTTGTTCGATCGTTCCGTTGCTGTCGCCAAACTTCTCTTCGTTGACGTCCATACGGTGCATCAACGTCAGGTACAGGTTGGCGAGCGGCGTCGGCTCGAGATACTTGATGTGCTGCTCGCCCTTATGGCGTCCAACACCGCCACCCACCACGAATGCCGGCAGGTTCGAATGGTCGTGCGAACTCGGATTGCCCATACCGCTGCCCGCCATATAGATCGTGTGATCGAGCAACGTGCCGTCGCCGTCCTGAATCGTTGCGAGTTTCTTTAGGAAATAGGCAACCAGGCCGACGTGATACGTGTTGATCTTCGCGAGCTTCGCCAGCTTTTCGGGCTCTTCCTGATGGTGCGACACCGGATGATGCGCTTCCGGAACGCCGATCTGAGGATAGGTACGGGTGCTGGCTTCGCGAGCAAGCTGGAATGTGATGACGCGGGTAATGTCAGCCTGCAACGCAAGGGCCTGCAGATCGAACATCAACTTCACGTGATCTTCCCATGCGGCCGGAACTGTCGCCGGCCGATCGAGATCGGGCAGCGGCGAATCCGCCGTCTTCTGTTCCGCCTGCTGAATGCGGCGTTCCACTTCGCGCACCGAATCCAGATACTGACCGAGCGTGACGTTATCCGAAGCACCAACCTGGCGTTGCAGGCGGGCCAGGTCTTCGGTCACCGAATCCAGAATGCTGCGGTTCTTCTTCATTTCCTTTTTGCGGTCCGCAATGCTTCCGCCGTCGCCGAACAGGCGCTCGAAAACAACCCGCGGATCGGCTTCGGCCGGCAAAGGCGTCGTCGGCGAGGACCATGCAATGTTGTTCTGATAGGCGCAAGCGTAACCGTTGTCGCAGTTGCCGACCTGAGCAATCAGGTCCATCGACAACTCCAATGACGGCATCGCGGTAGTCCGACCGATCTTCTGTGCAATGACCTGGTCGACAGTCGTTGCCAGCAGATAGTCGCTGCTTTCCGTCGGCTTGGCGCGGACGCAGCTCAGGAACGTGCAATTCGCGGTGGCGTGATTTCCATCTGCCTTCGCATATGCATCCTTGAGTTCCAGATTCGAAACGACGGTCAGGTACTTCTTGAAGGGCGTCAACGAATCCAGGATCGGCGACAGTTCAACCAGCTTGCCCTCTCCCGGCGGCGTCCACTTGGCAATGTTGGCGCCCATCGGAAGATAGATGAAACCGATGCGGCGAGCGGGTGCCGCAGCTGCGGTCAACGCAGGAGCCATTGCATCCAGAAATGGAAGCGCCAGCGTTGCACCCATTCCTCGCAGGAATGCACGACGGGGCAGCGCCTTCTTCGTGATGATCATTGAGACCTCCTCATTTGGAAAGCGGCACTGTTGACAACGCCAAAAACAAGTGCCGAGAACTTGTAGTCTTTATTCTTCGCTTCACGAACGATCCCGCGAACTGTCGGAGCATCGAAGGGCTCCAAACCGCGACCCGTTCCATAGGTAAGTAATCTTTGAGTAAGGGTAGTCATAAAAGTCTCCGGATGATCGAGCAAAGCTTTCCGGAGTCCGACGATACCTTCGAATTTCGTTCCATCGGGGAATCCACCCGACGCGTCGATCGGGGCACCACCCTGGTAGCGATCCCGCCATTGGCCGACCGCATCGAAGTTCTCCATCGAAAGCCCGATGGGATCCATCAGCGAGTGACACCCGGAACACGCGGGATTCGACCGGTGGGCAACCATGCGCTCACGCATGGAAAGAACCTTTCCACCCATTGGCGTTTCGGGCAAGCGCGGAACATTGGGCGGGGGCGGGGGCGGAGCAACTCCCAATATGTTCTCCATTACCCACTTGCCGCGAAGCACGGGAGATGTTCTGTTTCCGTAGGAAGTGACCGTCAGGATACTACCCTGACCGAACAAACCTCCACGGACGCTATCGGCCGGAAGTGTGACGCGGCGGAATCGGCTTCCGACGATCCCGGGAATTCCGTAATGCTTTGCCAGACGTTCATTCAGGAACGTGTAGTTCGCTGAAATGAAATCAACCGCGCTGCGATCTTCTTTCAGAATACTGTCGAAGAACAATTCGGTTTCGCGACGGAAAGCCTGGCGCAGATTGTCATCGAAATCGGGGAATTCGCGCATATCCGGAGATGAAGCTTCCAGGTTTCGCAAATACAACCATTGCTGCGCAAAACTGGTCACGAGCGACTCGGATTTGATATCCGTGAGCATGCGCTTGACCTGCTGCTGCAAGGTGTCCGTTTCGTGCAGCTTGTTCTTGATCGCAAGATCAAGCAACTCGTCATCAGGAATGCTGCTCCACAGGAAGAACGACAGGCGCGACGCCAACTCCAGGTCGCTGACTTTGTAATTGGTATTCTTCGCAATGTTTGCCGGATCCTTTTCGACGCGTGTCAGAAATTCCGGGTTAACCAGAATCGCTCGCATCGCCGTCTCGACTCCGTCTTCAAACGATCCGCCGGCGTGTCCCTCTTTGTAGAAGCCGACAAGTGTCGTCACATCGGCATCGGTCACCGGCCGGCGATAGGCACGGCGGGCGATGGTCGACAGAATCGTCTTCGCACAAGCTTCTTCATCTGCCGGTTTGTCCGGGTGACAGGTAAAGATCTTCTTACGGCTCGGCGTTTCCGTAATTCCGGAATCCTTGAACGGCCCGGCAATCGAGACCGACGAAACTGCCGGCTGGGGACGATTGTGACGATCCATGTTGAAGGCAGCCTGATACGGCTCGCGTTCGGTTTCGAATAACGCGTTCGTCAGAGTCAGGAATGTCACTGCGATGTCATGCGGACCGGCCTTCGCCGTAAATCGATAGCGCAGGTGCTCATCCGGCTGCACCAGGACGTTCTTGTACTCGTTGGGATTCGGAGGCGGCTCGCCTTCAACAGTGAAGAGCTTCAGGCGCTCACCGTCGATGGCAACCTCCATCTGGTGCGTATCAAAGAGACCTTCCACATACTCGTCGCGATTTCGCTGCAGAAGGACGCGCACTTCGTATTCGCCATCACGAGGGAAGGTGTAGTGAACAAGCGTTCCACCGCGAGTTCCGAAGGGCAAACCTTCGACGTGCTTCTCCTGGGTGACATCCGCGCGAACAACCGTGACGATCGATGCAGGCGACTTCAACGGAGTACCGACAGCAAGGCGGCTGATTTTCTGAGCAGCAGAGATATACCGCTCGAGCAGTGTCGCCGAGAACGAGCCCGATCCGATGTTGTCGAAGCCATGACTGGCATCGTCCTTCGGGAGCATTGACGAAACGTCGATGTCGAGAGCCAGCAGATCACGAATGGCGTTCTGATATTCCGTGCGATTCAAGCGATGAAGAGGATCCGTGCGGCCCGGATTCGGATGCGCTGCGGCGGCGGCATCGAGCGTACTCGTTAAATAGGTAACGAGTTCGACGTAGCCCTTTTCATCAGGCCGCGGCATTCCGATCGGCGGCATGTGCCGTGCGCCAACCTTGCGCAACACTTTTTCCCAGAGCTCCGGATTGTCGCCGGCCTTCGCGATATTCGCGCCCTCCAGAGACAAACCGCCAGTCTTCGCCTTGTCGTTATGACAACCAAGGCAGTACTTGGTAATTACAGCCTGTTGGGTTGCAGCGGGTCCGGAACTTCCGGCAGCAGCAGGTTGTTGCTGAGGAGCGAAGGCGACAAGAGTGCCTACAGCCCCCAACAGAATGACAGCTCCCACGATCTGAGCTACTGAACGCTTCGACATCAGGCCTCCACGATCGATCGCAACAAAAGTTTGGTAATGAAAGTTACCTTTCAAAGCCCGAGAAAACCGGAGACGGAGACAAAATTAGCCTTTTACACGTATACGGCGGGATGCTGCCATAGTTGCGCAAGTGCTGCAATCTATTAATCGTAACAGTTTGTCGCTGGGCTTCCGGGAGGCCTCAGACAGGTAAAAAAAAAGGTCAACGGCCGGGGTTACACCAGCCGTTGACCGAGGGTCTCTGGATCAGCCATTCATTTTGCGGAGGGCGTACTCGACGCCGCCGCCGGCCTTGAAGCGATCGCACTCGGCGCGCAACGCCGCGGTTTGGACCTGTCCGGGCCAGCCAGTCAACCAGGCGGCATTCAGACCGAGGTCTGCATGTTCCTTTATTGTCAGCTGTTTAGGCAGATCGCCTCGCATCGCGGAGAACGTTTTCTTGGCCACAGCGCGGGCTTGCTTGATCTCGTCGACGGACTTTGGCCGGGTGAATTGAACCCAGTCCACCCCGCCTTGGTTCTCATACAGAGGAATTCGCGCGAGCAATTCCGGTAAACCGCCGTTGACTGCTTCACGGGCATAGCATTGCGCCTCGATCACGAAATTAGGATCCATTTCGTTTCTGGCTTCAATTGCCGCCTTGTACCGACCAATGGCCTGCTCCCGCGGAACGACCTCGATGCCACCGCTTCCGGTCGATCGCTTGGCTTCGATTTCCTGGTCGTCAATACGGACGCCGGCGAGACCGATCTTGATGCACTCCTTCACGAAATGCTTCACGGCATCGGGTCCGCCGTGACCGGTATCACCGTCCAGAATGAGCGGGAAATGGACGGATTCAGCCAGGAACTTGGCAACCCACAGGGACTCGGTATACGACACGAGACCGAGGTCGGGAACCGAGCCCAGGCGGCCGAAGTACAGACTGGTACCGATGAATGCGGCTTCGACGCCGGCTTCTTCCATCTTGACTGCGCCTGCAGCGTCAGGCACGCCAAGAACAGGCAGAACCACTCCCTTACGGGCGAGCAGATCGCGAAGTTTTTTGCCCATGCTCACATGAGCGGTCGCGGGAGTCTGTCCGGGATAAACGCCGCGTTCACCGCCGCGCATACCGGTTTCACCGATCGTTCCGCGCTGCTGAGCTTCAGCGGAAAGGACTCCGCCGCCCATCAAACCAAGCGTGGCAGCACCTGCCATCCGCATAATGTCTCGTCGATTCATTCCGTTTTGCATCGCTTCCTGGGAATTTTTATCTTTTTTCATAGTTCCTCCTATTCCTCGGTCCGCGATGCAAGCGCGGCCATGGATTCCATAACGTATTCCGGACCCTTTTTCTTGTACTCGGCCAAAGCCGCATCCAGGGCCTTGTCTGCTTCGGCTCCGGGTCCGGCGCCCCAGATCGAGTTGCAGCCAATGTCGGCATAATGTTTCACAGTCACGAAACCTTTGGCCCACGGGCCATTCATGCCGCCGAAGAACTTCTTTGAAACGGCTTTCGCCTTCTTCATTTCATCGACGTTTTGAGCGCGGGTGAGATGAACCCAATCGACTCCGGTTTTTTCATACAACGGAATGCGAGCCAAAGCTTCGGCCATACCGCCGTTGACGGCTTCACGGGTGTAGATCTGAGCCTGAACGGTGAAGTTGGGTTCCAGTTCATCGCGTGCGTCGCAGGCCGCTTTGTAGCGAGCCATCACAATTTCGCGAGACGCCACCGTAATTCCGCTGTTTCCGGTGGTGCGTTTCTTTTCGATCTCCTGATCGTCGATGCGAATGCCGGCAACGCCAATCTTGATCAACTCAGAAACGAACCGATGGACCATATCCGGACCGCCGTGCCCCGTATCGCCGTCCATGATCAGCGGATAGTCCGGCGCCGCTTCTACCATGTACTTTGCGATACGCAGAGATTCAGTGATATCGGTCAAACCGCGATCGGCCAGATTGGTCCAGCGGCCCTGGACACCGCTGGTACCGATAAAACTGGCTTCATACCCCGCAGCGGCCATCAGTTTCGCCGACGAACCATCGATCGCATGTGCGACAAAGCAGGGCTGGCCCTTGCGTGCCAGCATCATTCGCAGCTTGGCGCCGTTATTTTTCGGAGTGCCAGGCGGCAGGCGATTGATTTGAGCCAGTCCAGTTCCGGCCATCATTCCCATCGCTAATGCGCCCGCACCGGTCTGGAGGAATTGTTTTCGTGTCATCATCAGTTTTGTCTCCTACTCCGGCTCGCTTCAAGTGCGTGCGGCCGGATTACTCACCCGGGTTTTCAAACTTGGCGGAATCGGCGGCATCATATTGCCGCGCGCCTCTACTAGTCAATTCAGGAGCGCTGTCCGGTTTGTCGTAATTTGTCGCGACAGCTCCCAGCTAGAAGATACCGAGGGCGTTAAAATTACTGGCGGTGCCTCCCGTCATACGTGTGATCTGCACCGTCGCGAAGAACTCCCAACGCCTGCGCTGAGCCGCTTCTCGCGCCGCATCTTCGAAGTAGCCGTTGTCCACAAGCGGAACCCCCAGCACCGCAATCATCAGCGTATGAATGGGCCGGTTTGCCGCCTCGCCTTGTCCCGTAACTCCAGAGGGCTGAAGGTCATTCACGGCGTCGCTGCCCAGAATGGAAATCTCGCGCTGCTTCAGCCATGGGGCAACGCTGCCATGCAAACCGGCGGTCTCGCGCGACTGAGGCCAGGGGCCAAGTTTGGCTCGTCGAGCCCATCGACCGGTGCGGATCAGCAGCATGTCGCCACGTCCGATCTTCACGTTGGCGAACTTCTCCCACTCTTCGAGATCCGAGACCAGGATTGGAGTACCCGGTTCGAGCCATTCGACCTTTCTCATCAGCGGCAGATCGACCAGAATGGCGCGGGTTGCGACGCCCGGGCCCATACGATCGATCGCGTTTTGTTTGCAACCGTTGATATCCAGATTCTGCGGATGATTGTTGAAGACGATGTTCTTTCCATCCTTCGGAATCGCGTAATGGCAAAGCGCATCGAGATGCGAATTCGTTCCGTCATGAATACCGTAGGTGATTCCATCGAGGGCTCCTCGAACCGCGCCGGTTTGCGGATCGACGTTCGTCATCCAGTGTTTGGTTTCACCAAAGTTGAAGTCGTCCACAGCCTTTTCCAGACTGGCAAAATGCGCGAGCGAAACCACAACGCCGTCTTTAACGAGCTTCGAAGCTTCCGAAGTTTTCTGCGCTGTGACGAAATTCAGCGATCCCCGCTCGTCGTTGGGTCCCCACTTCCCCCAGTTGGAAAGTTCCGTCTCCCATTTGTTCACCTGGTCTATCGTCAGTGGCGGTGCCTTCGCCACTCGCGCCAGCGTTGCTGGATCGATCGGAGCAGGAGTCGTAGCGGGCGCCGGAGTCTGCCGCGCCAAAACGATTGAAAACGTCATCGTGAGAATAACGAGCGCAACCAAGAGAGAACGCTGGAGCATGTGGCCTCCTTGTGGCTGGATGTAGTATCGCGCACGTTACCACACCAGATCGCGGGCATAAAGTGAACGACGGACAGCGGCGTATTCCCCGCCTTGGCCAAGGCGGGGAATACGCGCACCCTCGCGAAATAATCGATGACCCAAGGCGCGATTCAGTCGTAGGCTTACCCGCATGAAACGCGCATCCAAACATTTCCTTCGTGTCCTGCTGGTTTTTGCAGTCGTTGCGATGACGGCTGTGGGAGCTCAATCACCTGGAGGCAAGGTCGAAATCAAATCGCTCTCGACCGATCCGTCGCGAGTGACAGGAGGCGATGTTCTGTTGCAAATCACGTTGCCCGACGGCACTGCAGCTTCATCGGTAAAAGTTGCCATCGATAGTCGCGACGTCACCGGCGCGTTCAAGCCGGCACCGAATTCGCACGCGCTAATGGGTGTTGTCACAGGACTCACAAACGGCAGGAACCTGGTGACAGTGCGCAGTAAATCGGCAACGCCCGATACGACGTTGGAGATCACCAACTATCCGATTACCGGTCCCGTGTTCTCCGGCCCGTGGATCCAGCCATTCATCTGTCAGACCGACGCATTTAAGCTGCCCGACGGCACGACACTCGGCAAACCGCTCGATGAAAACTGCTCCGCAAAAACTGTGGTGCAATATGTCTATCGCACAACTGGCGCCACTCCGGAATTCAAGCCGCTGCCGGCAGGCCCAGTGCCGGCGGATATGGCAAAAACAACAACGACAGATGGGAAAACGGTGAACTTCATTGTTCGCGTCGAAACGGGAACGATGGATCGCGGCATTTATCAGAACACCGTCCTGTTCGATCCCGCCACGGATCCTGCGCCAACGCCGTTCACTCCGCCTGCCGGTTGGAATCATCGACTCATCGCCGTTCATGGAACCGGCTGTCCCGGAGGCTGGTACATTCAAGGCCCCGTGATGGGCGTAAGCCCACTCGATGCCGCGCGACTGGGCGAAGGCTATGCCTACTTCGTCAATACGCTGAATCATCCAACGAACAGCTGCAACGCGATCGTCGCCGGCGAAGCGAGCATGATGGGTAAGGAACACTTCATCGAAGAATTCGGCGTTCCGTTTTACACGATCAGCGTGGGAACTTCGGGAGGCGCTTATACAAGCCTGCAGGTTGCGGATGCGTTTCCCGGTTTGTTTGACGGCATCAGCATCAACCTGACGTTTCCGGACGCGCTCGATATCGCATGGTCCGGTCTCGACGCGCATCTGCTCGCGCATTATTTCCAGACCGGTGACCCCGGCCTGACCGATCCGCAGAAGGTCACCATCAGCGGTTATGCGGGAATGAAAGCTTTCCTCGACGCGGCAAATCAGTCCCAACGCACAGATCCCATTCCCGGCCGCCAGGATATCGAGGGATATCGCTCCGCCATGTGGAATAACAGCAATGCGGTTCCGGATGCTGTGAAATATGATCCCGTCAAGAACCCCAAAGGTGCACGCCCGACAATTTACGACGTCGCCCGCAACGTTTATGGCGTGAATCCCACGACCGGCGCGGCTTTGCGCCCATACGACAACGTCGGCGTGCAATATGGATTGAACGCATTCAACGAAGGAGCGATTTCGTTTGCGCAATTCATTACATTGAATGAAAAGATCGGCGGCGTCGATCAGGACGGCAACTACACCGCAACCCGAGCCGCCGGAGATCCCGCAGCGATCAAACGTACATATCAGTCGGGATTACTGCTGAGCGGAAAAGGCGGACTCGCATCCATTCCGATCTTCGACAACGGCACCACGAACGAACAGTCCGGATATCACTACGGCTGGTTCCACTTCGCCGTGCGCGACCGTCTGCGACAGGCAAATGGGAATTCGGACAATTTCGTGATGTGGCGCAACACCACGCCGGCCGCGCTTCAGGAAGTGTTTGATAAGTGGATGGTCGCCTATAAATCGGACAAGTCGAATGATCCTCAGATCGTGAAGGTGCTGCGCAATAAGCCGAAGCAGGCCGTCGAAGGTTGCTACGACACGGCAACTCCGCCCAACTTCATTGCCGAAGCTCTCAGCTTCACCAGCAAACCCACTACAAAGTGCAGCACTCTGTTCCCGGTTTATTCAAATCCAAGACACGAAGCCGGCGGCCCGTTAGCCGCGAACGTTCTGAAATGTCAGCTGAAACCCGTCGATGCGAAAGACTACAAACAAAACCTGTCCGCGGCAGATATCGCCAAACTGAAATCCGTCTTCAAACAAGGCGTCTGCGATTGGTCGAAGCCCGGAGTGAATCAACAGCCGGTCGTCACGTGGGCGTCATGGGGCCCGAACCCGAAGAACCTTCTATACGACGTCAGCCCATCACTCCCGAAACGCTGAAGCAGAGGCGCCTTACTCGGAAAAGCGCCCCTGCCTACAGGCATCAGCCTTCCATCTTCGCCGGTTTCATCAGATGGAAGCCGGCCACGTCCTGATATGCCTTCACGACAGCGATGATCTCGGTTTCATTGAATGGTCTCCCGAACAGCGTACAGTTGGTCGGCGAGCCGCTCGCATTGAAGCCGTTCGGTATATTCATCGCCGGATAGCAGGCGAGGTTCGCCATGTTCGAATGGCCGGCGGCACCCCCAACAGGTGCAGCAGGCGGGGCCTCGGGAGCAGGAGCCGGAGTTGCTGTAGCAGCACCACCACGGCCACCGCGCGCTGCTCCGCCTGCGGCACCGGCGGCACCACCGCCACCACCGCCGCCACCAGCGACGAGATAAACGTCCACACCTTGGGTCGCTTTCGCAAGTTCCATCATCATCATCATTCGTGTGCGTTGTGATTGCAGATACTCCACCGCGCTCACCAGCCGGCTCCCTGCTCCACCACCGCCACCGCCGCGCGAATTCGTCATTTTCCCGGTGCGCACAAGTTCGTCGAAATATGCCGTGCGTTCGGGACCGCCGACGTTGATCAGCGGGTTTGCGGGAATCGTCAGCGGTACAAACTTCGAGACACCGAGACTCGAAAGAATGTCGAGGACCTTTTGATTTCGCATCTTCGCATCCGCATCCGTGATGTTGTCGAACGACTCCTGAATAATGCCGATACGGAGCTTTTTAATATCGAGGTTGGCGTTCCAGTTGAAAGGAATGTCCGAAACGCTCATGTCGCGACCGTCCGGTTTCGCAATCGTCTGCATGACGATTGCGGCATCTTCCGCATATCGCACCAGCGGCCCGATACGATCCTGCGTCCATGACAGCGCCATGATGCCGTAACGGCTGACGCGGCCGAATGTCGGTCGAAGGCCCGGTAAACCGCAGCGCGCCGAGGGACTCAGGATGGACCCGCTCGTCTCCGACCCGATACCGAAAGCAACACAACCTGCAGCCGTCGCGGAAGCGGGACCTGCGGATGACCCGCTCGATCCTTGCGTCGGATCCCAGGGATTCTTCGTCTGTCCACCGAACCAGTTGTCGCCACCAGCCAGTTCACCGGTCGATAGCTTGGCGATCAGAACAGCGCCGGCCTCCCGCAACATTTCGATGACACTCGCGTCATAGTCGAGAACGCGGTCCTTAAAGGGCGCCGTGCCCCATGTCGTCGGATAACCCTTCGCCGCAATGATGTCCTTCGCGCCCCACGGAATTCCGTGCAACGGTCCTTTGTACTTGCCGGCAGCAATCTCCGCGTCGGCTTGATTCGCCTGCGTCATGCCGACCTCATCCAGGAAAGTCACAACAAAGTTGAGCTTCGCCTGATAGCGATGCAGCCGTTCCAAATACATCTTCGTCAGTTCGACGGAAGAGATCTGCTTCGTTCGTATGAGTTCGGCCAGCTGCCGCAACGGCAGAAACGCGAGGTCTTCCATGTTGGCAGGCTTCTTCATCGGTGAAACCTTACTCAGCACGAAAGGTTCGCTCTTCTTGTTGGGTGTGATGCCGGGAACCAGCGAGCTGAAGTGATATGGCGGCGAAACATCCAGCGGGATATGGGCACTGCGCAGTCGGCCATACGTCGCGAGATTGTTGTTTGCCGTATTCACCAGGTTTTCGGCTTCGGTCTCGGTGAAGGGCAAGCCCGTCATCGTCATGGCATTCTTGACCATGGCGAGCGTTATTCGCGGCGCTGCGGGATCCTGAACCTGGGACCACAAAATCTCCGGCAGCATGGTTACACCGAGCCCCATGCCTGCAAACTGAGCCATGAATCGCCGTCTGTTGTTCTCAATCCTGGTGGTCATGTGAACTTCTCCCCGTAAAACACAAAAAGGCCACGTCCCCGCAAAATCGAGGAACATGACCTCAGCGTCAAAAATGTCGTCGTTGAATTGCTAAAACTACTTCGTCTGGAATGCGAACGGCGTCGTCCGCACTAGGATAAATACGTTTTACGAGCGAGCAGAGTCAACATGAAAATGCATCGTATTGCATATTCATGCATGCAGTTCAGGCTTGCGGAATCGCTGCCAGGTTCGACCCAATGGCAGGGCGAGAGAGGAAACGGGAGGCGCCAGGATAATGGTCACGATCGTGCACGTGAGGGCAAGATCGTAAGTGGATTTGCCTAGAGCGCCGCTGCTGAATCCGGAACGTGCGAGAACGAACGAAAACTCCCCGATATGCGAGAGGCCGAGCCCGACGATCCAGGGAGCCATGTTGTAGTACCCGAACAATCTCGTGCTGACTCCAACGATAATTCCCTTCCCCACAAAGATTGCGCCGACCGCAATCAGGACTTTCATCGGGTGCTGCAATGCCATGGATGGATCCAGCAGCATTCCGACCGTTACGAAGAACAAAAGGCCGAAAATATCCCGCAGCGGCACGACGTCATTGGCTGCCTGATGACTCAAATCGGATTCACTGAGAATGATTCCAGCAACAAATGCCCCCAGCGCGAACGACATGCCTGCGATGTATGCCGCGTAGCCGATTCCAACGGCGATGGTCACCACCGTCACCACAAATAACTCCCGCGATCCCAGGCCGTGCATCAGCTTTAACAGCGGCGGCAGAACGCGAGTTCCCGCAAGATAGACCGCAACCAGTGACACACCTGCCAACGCAAGAGATTTGGCGATTGTGGTAATCACCACAGAACCGCTGCTCAGTTGCGGCAGAACGATCAACATCGGAATCACGGCAAGGTCCTGAACCACGAGCAGACCGATCATGATCCGGCTCGCCAGCGTCGACGTCACGCCACTGGCCGAAAGGATTTTCACCACGACCATCGTGCTCGAGACCGAAATCATCGCCCCGAACCAGATGGCTTCAGTGGCCGGCAACTGCAAACCGTAGCGGGCGCCGATCGCGCCGAGAATCGAAACCAGAACGATCTGGATCGGTCCACCAATCAAAGCGACGCGCAAAACCGGCCGAAGGTCCCTGAACGACACTTCGAGTCCCAGCGAAAACAGCAGCAGCCCCACACCAATCTCCGCCAGCAGTTCGATATCGTGAACCTGAACTACAGTAGGACCACTCGTATAAGGACCGACAACAATACCCGCAATGACGTAGCCGACCAGCAGGGGAAGCCGCAACAATCGTGCGGCAATTCCCCCGAACAGGCCGGCGACGAGGATCAATACGAAATCAGCTGCGATTCCCAGCGTCCTGATCCTTTGTGCGTTTCGATTTCATTTCCAGATAAACCAGAATACCAACGACAAAGGCAGTCAATACCAGAACAAACACTTTTCCTGCGTCCATGGAATACTCCACTCCAACGAATAAAATTCTGAGTTGTTTAAAGGTCGGTACTACGGAAGAGCGACGGAGCAGGCAGGAGGAGAACGACCACGGAGAAGACAGGTTGCATCGGAAGCCGGCAAACGGACGTCATCGTTTTCCAGCCCACGGGTGACGCAGAAACTTCGAGAACACGACTGTGCCTCAGAAGTAACTACATCGACGGATACCTGACGGCTTGCGGCAACGAGCCGGTTTTGACGAACGCCCGATACGATCGAAACGCCGGACCAGGGGTTCAGGTTCGAAGCCACGATCTCCGGCGAACGGCTTAAATCCGAACCGCCGCCGACCGATCCCGCATTCACAGTGGACTGCACCAACAGTGCAAGACACACCGCAAACACGAAAGTCGAAATGGGATATCGATTACGCATCATCATTCGTCGACAATGTAATGATAACCGAAATCGCCAACGGTATATTCCCCGCCTGGCCAAGGCACAGCTGTCCAAGTTGCGCCCGCGTTAAAGCAGTCCCATTTGTTCCAGGAAATATGAAGCGCAATCAAGGGCTCCCCGCCTGGGATAGGCGGGGAACCGAGCGCGAAGCCAAAGGCGCGCTGGGCGTGGGGTGGTACTTAATCATCGCGGAGCGCGTCCGACGCGCGCAGCCTCCCTTAAAAATCGCGAACCGCTTTTGGCGAGCGCTCCTTTCATAATCGACCGCTTCGCGGAAATCTATATGGTGGCTTCGCATCTTTGGGTACCACCCCACGCCCAGCGCGCCTTTGGCTTCGCGCTCAGTTCCCCTCCTACCCCAGGAGGGGAGCCCCGCAGGATCAACACATGCTTTTGATTCGACGTATTGAAATACACGACAGATCTGCATTTCGGTATTGTCGCATTGCGCAATTTGGACAGCCGTGCCCTGGGATGGGGGCAATCGTCCTCCATTCCAGATCCCGTAATCTGCACGCGGGTAACCAAACTCCCGAATCCACCGGATTGTCGACTGGGTTACGTGTAGGCCATTGTCGTGCACCAGTAGTCTGCGCCCAATGTCCGAGGTTTCTATTGAGGAGGACTATATTGAGAGGTTTTATTCGTTTCAGCCTGTGGAGTCTTGTCGTTGTATGCGCTCTTTCGAGCATGGTGACCGCTAAACAATCGAGCAAAGAGTCCGACGAAGCGCAGCGTGCGGTGGAAACCGCGAATGTTCTGACAGGAGTCATGGACATTCCTGAAAGCGCTATTCCGGAAGAACTGATGGCTCGCGCCCATGGTATCGCCGTGATTCCGCACGTTGTGAAAGGTGCTTTCGGAGTCGGCGGCCAATGGGGCAAAGGCTTGATGTCACAGCGCCATGAAGACGGCAGCTGGAGCGCTCCCGCTTATGTCGAGATTGGAGGCGGCAGCTTTGGTCTGCAAATCGGTGTTCAAGCCAGCGACATCGTTTTGGTCTTTACCAATGAAGATGGCTTAAAAGGTCTGTTGAAAGGGAAGCTCAAGCTCGGCGCAGATGCTTCGGCCACCGCCGGCCCCGTCGGCCGCAAAGCCGAAGTGGGAACCGATGTGCTTCTTCGATCCGCCGTGTTCGCCTATTCGCGCAGCAAGGGATTGTTCGCGGGAATCTCGCTGGATGGCTCCGTGATCAGTATTGACGACAGTGCGAACCACAAGGTCTATGGGAAGAACGTCACAGGTGAACAGATTCTGCTCAGCAACACCGTCCGGCCAAGTATGGTCGTGGAGCCATTCCTGAAGACGATTCAGAAAATCTCTCCACCTCACATCCACACCGCGAAAGAGTTTTGACTTGTCGCATCATTACGTAGTTTGAAAACGCAAACTACAAGGAGCGCAGTGGCCCCGCCTTCGAAGGCGGGGTGGCCGCGCCGAACAAACAATTGTCACGTTACCTCAGTTTCGGCGCGGCCGGGGTGGTCTAGATCGGTCTCCTCTATTGTTTGTCCCAGACGATGAAGCCGAACGTTTGATCAACGCTGTCGCCCTGTTTGACGGTGCGAGTCTTACCATCCTTTGAGATAGTCATAATCTCTTTTGCCCGGGTCACCTTGGTTCCCGGTCCGTGAAGGTTCACGGTGAACTCGATCGTGTAGTCGTCGATCTTCTTTGCGGAATACGTAGTAAATGGGACATTCAGGTTGGGTTTGCCGTCGAGCAGGACGGTCACCGGATAGTCCTTGCCGTCAAACTTTACGTCGTATTCCATATGCGCTCCTCCCGCCGCGTCGGACACGCCTTTTATTCCGTTATCATCGGCCCCGAACTTCTCGGTGATGGGTACCTTGAACGCTCTGAGGGCCACCGGGTAGCCTGCATTTGCTTCAGCCGTTCTGGCAATGTTCAGGTTCCAGGTTCCGGAAAACATATCGGCGGCCTGGCGTGAGAGACGAGCTCTTATTTCGCTGAACGCCGGAGTAGTCAAAATGAACTGCCCTCGCGTCGGCTGCAACATTCCCACATTCTGTCTGATTTGCTCGAGACGATCGCTTGTGGGTGGGTGAGTCGAAAACAGCCGATTGATGGTGCCGGGATTAGCCGTCTCACTTGCCTGGAGGTTGCCGGAGAAGGTAATGATGGCGGCCGGATCGTAGCCGGCCTTGTACAGGTACTGGAGGCCCAAGTAGTCCGCTTCGGATTCATTGGAGCGCGAGAATGAGAGAAACGGAATGGGAATAACGCCGGCGTATTGGCGAAGCCCGGAACCAGCGGGTCCGCCGAGAAAGACTACGGGAATTCGTCCGATATTGAGCAAAGTTCCCTTCGACGCCTGCTGCGCACCGTGCCGGGCGGTGACGTGCACAATCAAGTGCGCCATTACCGCGGCCAACTCCGCTTCATTGGCCGCGGCAAGAATCAGGCCTTTATTGAGATACATGAAGCCGCCTGGCAGCGCAAACGCACCGACTTCAGAAGAGTCCACGACCTTGATCGTGAACGGGATCTTCGCGTCGGAATTGGCGAGAATGTTTTGCCCGACGCCCTGGACGTAGTCGGTGACAACGGAATCGTTCAGAACGGGTACTGTCTGCTCCAACTCGTTGGCGAGTTCCCGACCTATCGCCATTTCCTCCTCGTTCGACATGAGGTTAATAGTCCGGGTGGAATCCTGTGCAGGCACAGCTGCCGGAGATTTACGGATCGGGGCGCCCTCCGTTCGTGAAACTGAAACGGTCGCGGGTTCCAAAGCGACGGGCACGGCGATCGGTTGTTCGAACATCGTTGTGGAGACGGGAGCCGGACTCGCAAAAAGAACGAACTGGGGCCGCCATGAAGCGACGCCGGTCATTAAGGCGATGAGGACCGCGATACCGGCCAACTGTCCTTTGGAACCGCGAGTGTCCGGCTTTCTGTTCGAGTCGATAAGCATCTCGATTCTCCTTTCCAAAGACGATCGATTTGACGTGACCGGAACTGTCAATGGAGCGCGACGCCGAACTCCTGCGAGTTCGATTACGCGCGTCAGGCACCGCGCATAATTTCGCGGCTTGCCCGTGGCGCGGATGACAACATCGTCGCAGGCGATTTCGCGTTCCAGTTCCAGGCGGCCGCCAATCCAGTGAATGAACGGATGAAACACCAGAGTCGCTTCCAGGAATCGCTGGAACACAAGGGTGTAGTCGTCATATCGCGAAATGTGGGCGGTTTCGTGTAACGCAACCTGGTCCAGTTCGACTTCAGAGAGATCGCTAATCAGTCTGGCGGGCATGAGAACGAGCGGGCGGATGAGTCCGGCCACAATCGGCGTTGAGATTTCGCCGGAGAGTCGGAACTGCACGCGTCGCCTGCAGCCGCATTGTCTTTTCCAGTCTTGTATACGTTCGGAAATCCACTCCGGCGGTGAGAAGGATCGATTTCGAATGCGGCCCAACGAAAGGGAACTGGCGAACAGGCGTGCAGTCATCAGAAGAGCTGCCAGAAGCCATGCGTCCTTAATCCACAGCGTCCATCTGTTCAAAGGAACCTGAACAGGGAATGGAGCCTGGAGTGATGCTTTCCCTTCGGAGACGTTTCCGGATCTCTCGATGTGCTCGACCGTTACAGCTGGTGGCGGCACAACAATCGCTGAAGTGTCGGTCCGTGGGCTCACGAGAGTTCGAGTCTGCGAGAGTGGCTTCGGGCGGCTAATCCGGGATGCAGGCCCCGGCAGATATACGAGCGGAAGAAGCGCGCTGATCGACAATGCCACCAGCCAAATGGCATATCGTGTGGCAGCGCTCCAGAAGCGACCCGAGAGCCAAAAGATCAGCGCAATCACCAGTGTCAGTATCCCGCTCACGATGATCCCGTTGACAAGGGCGCTTAGCCAAACGGCGCTCATGATTCTTTCTCCTCGATACGTTTGCGCAGGCGCTTTAATTCGTCCGGCCCGATCTTTCGGGATTCCAGGAGATTCAGCATCAGCAATTCCGGGGAGCCTTCAAAGAACCGGCGGAGCAGATGACTCAAAGCCTTGTCCTGGGCTTTCTCCCGCTTCACGACCGGCCGATAGATAAATGCCCGCCCTTCCTTTTTGTGCTTCAGATAACCTTTCGTTTCCAGAATCCGGAGCGTCGTCAACACTGTCGAATAGGCCAGCGGCGGATCCGCAACCACGTTTTCGACTACTTCGGACACCGTGGCGGAGCCTCTTTCCCAGACAACATTCATCAGGCGTAATTCAGCATCGGTGAGGTGTGGAGATTTGTTTCTGGCCAATTCGGGCCTCCTGTAACAATTAATGAATTAATAGATAGCAGCATATCCGCACTGAGCGCAGTGTCAATTAAATAATTAATAGTTCAGAACTGTCCGGCTTGTTCAATGGGCCGGAGGCCCAAAAGCTTATAGCCGCGGCCGTCAGGCCGGGGCAGGGTGCCTTAGGTGGATCCAGGCCCGGAGGGCCGCAAGCGAAATTGCGCATTGGCTTACGGGCCTCCGGCCCTGAAACGCGTGGTTACCTTCTCCCCGGCCTCACGGCCGCGGCTACAGTCTTTCGGGCCTCCGGCCCGTTGAGCAACAGCCCCTGGCGGCTGCGGCTATAAGTGGACGGAGGTGGTGCGGGTCGAGCGCCGGCGGCGCGACAGAGATTCCTTACGTTTGACAGTTATGCGTCGATTTAGATTAGGTTGACCAGTTCGCAGAAGCGGCGCTCGTGTGTTTCGGGCCCTGACATGTTGCGACAATTGCCCACTGTCCCCGTTTTCCCGCTCTGCTATATCCTGCCGTTCCATGATCCGCGACAAATTTCGAATGAGCTTCACAATCTGGACAACTGCCGCAATTGCGATCGCTGGTTGGCTGATGCACGTCGAAGTCATTGCCCAATCGGGTTCGACGGCGGCCTCTTATCAGATCAGTCAGGGATGGGCAAAACTGCCCGCCGGCCGGACCTTGGGAGCACCAGCGGGTGTCGCCGCGGATCCGGACGGGAAAAGCGTCTGGGTGTTTGAGCGCTGCGGTGGCACCACCTGCGACGGTTCGAAGCTGGCGCCAATTCTGAAGTTCGACGCGTCCGGCAATCTGGTCAAAAGTTTTGGTGCCGGAATGTTCGTCTTCCCCCACGGACTCTATGTGGATAAAGACGGAAATGTCTGGGTGACGGACGGACAGGGCAAAGATGGTAAAGGACACCAGGTCTTCAAATTCAGTCCTGATGGCAAGGTCCTGCTGACGCTCGGCAAAGCGGGCGTTGGCGGTGAGGGCAACGATACTTTCAATATGCCATCCGCTGTGGTGACCGCACCCAACGGCGATATCTTCGTGGCCGATGGGCACAACCCGCTTCCGACCAACATGCGTATCGTCAAGTTCTCGAAAGATGGAAAGTTCATCAAGTCCTGGGCGAAAAAGGGAACGGGACCGGGCGAACTCGACGATCCGCACAGCATCGCGATGGATTCGCGTGGACGCGTATTCGTCGGAGACCGGAGAAATCTGCGAATTCAGATCTTCGACCAGAATGGAACCGTGCTCGCCGAGTGGAAGAATTTCGGACGGCCAAGCGGGATGTTCATCTCTAAGGACGACGTTCTCTACGTCACCAACGCCGACGGCATCGTGATCGCCAGCGCGAAGGATGGATCCATATTGGGCACCATCAAAGCGGAAATGTCTCCCGAAGGTACTGCCATCGCAGGGGAAAGCCTGGCAGTCGACAACATGGGCAATGTATTCCTCGGACAGAACAGCGTGATGAAGCTGGTGAAGTATGCCCGCTCGCGCCCTGGCGTGGCGTACTGATTACAGATCGCGTAGCGCTACCAGTGGATCCACGCGTGATGCCCGGCGCGCAGGAATGTAACAGGCTATAGAAGCCGCGACGGCAAACGGTAGTGGTACCAGTACAAACACTAGTGGATCGAATGCCGGGAATACCTGAACGATCAGTGGTTGAAATGCCGATCGTGCGGCTGCGCCGAGAATCAGGCCGAGTACCAGCCCGGAAATCACCGGTTCCAATCCCTGCAGCAGGATCATCCGCATGATCTGACGCCGGTCCGCGCCGAGTGCGATGCGGACGCCAACTTCGCGTGTGCGTCCGGCCACGATATGTCCGAGCACACCGTAAAGACCAATCAACGAAAGGATCAGCGCGAAGCAGCCGAGAATTCCGGCGACGGTTCCGACGATGCGCGGCGCAAGGTTGCTCATCAAAACAACGCCGGGGCCGGTAAACCTGTAGGAGATCACGATGTCTCGTCCGGTCTCACGAATGACGCGAGTCAGTGCCTCGAGCTGGGCTGCGGGATCGTTGGTGCGAGCGACAATATATGGGCGGGGATCGTAACGTTGTGCCCACGGTCTGAACGCATAGCCATTGGATCGGCGGCCCACCGCGGCAGCGTTCGGTTCCGCAACAACGCCGACAATGGTCACAACTTCGTCCGGCCGCGGATCGATCGAGTACCCGCTCTTCAGCGTCACCTGCCTGCCGAGCGCGTCGCCTGTCGGAAAGAGCCGCGACACGACGCCTTCGGAAACAACGGCCACCGGCGAGTTAGCGGCGGAGTCATTTTCATCGAAGAAACGACCGCGCTTCAGGCGGACACCAAACACCGCAAACATCTCAGGGGTTCCCGCGATCAGTCCCACATCTTTTGTCTGCGGACCGTTGATTAATCGTGCAGAGCCATCCGGACCGAGTGGAAAACCGGTCGCCACGGCTGCTTTCTCTATTCCGGGAAGGCGGCGCGCCTTATCGATACCGGCATCCAGCGCGGAGCGAGCGCGCGTCTGATCGTAGTGGCTATAGTCGAAGTCCATCGACACGGCAGCGATGTTGTTGAGATCCAGGCCGAGATCGCGATTCGCCACCGAGTGCAATTGCTGCGCCGCAAGGAACGCTGTGGTGATCAGCACCGTCGATACCACGACCTGCGCGGTGATCAGCAGCCTGCGTCCGCGCCACCGCATCGACATGTTGGCGCCATCCGCCCGTATTGCGGCATCGACGCGCGTCCGCGTTGTCTGCAATGCAGGAAGCAAACTGAAAACAAACATCGTCAGCAATGTCGCCAATATTGCCACGGCAGCGACGGATCCGTTGAAACGCGGATTCAGAAACACGAAACTGCCAAACAGTTGCGCCGATCCGTGGATCCATTGCATGGCCAGCCACGCGGTAACAATTGCAAGCGCGCCTCCTGCCACTGCCACCACTCCGCCTTCCACGATTTGCTCGCGGATCAGCCTCCATCGCGATGCCCCCAAAGCCATTCGAACCGCGAACTCGTAACGCCGGCGGGATACCCGCGCAAGCATCAGGTTCGCGAGATTCGTACAGGCGACAAGTAGCACCAACCCAACAGCTCCCATGAGAACGGCAACCAGCGAAACGCTGAACGTGTCCCCGGTCGAGAATCTGTTCAAGTTCGCTGCGACAAACCACTGGCGCGGTCCCAACAGACGCCTTTCGGCAATGCTGCGGTCCCACACAACCGGTGCCTTGCCGTCGACAATTCCGGCAACACGCTTAACGTCGGCACGCGCTGCGTCCATGGTGACGCCGGGCTTCATTTGAGCCTTCACGTTCAAAAGAGCACTGTTGCGATGGTTCAGCCTAAGAGAATCCGTGCTGGCGCGAAGAGACGGCATCAGCGGAACCCAGAACGCGCTGGGTTGCAGATTGGGATTCCTCACACCGCGAAATTCGGGCTCGGCCACACCAACGATCTCAAATGTTTTTTCACGAATGCGGAGGCGCCTGCCAATGACTGTCGGATCGCCGCCGAACCAGCGTTCCCAGAATGCGTACGAGATGACGACCACATCCGGCGCACCGGGATCGTTGTCGATAGTTTGAATCAATCTGCCGAGCGAGGCCCCGACGCCAACCACGCTGAAGAATTCGCCATCGACCGCTTCGCCTTGCACGACTTCGGCTCGCTCGGCGGTAGTGATCGGCCCGCCCCAGCCTGTCCAGGCACTCATACGGCTGAATCGGGTTTGCTGGGCGTGCAGGTCCTCGAAATCCGGAATCGAGAAGCGCTGCTCCGGATAAACGTATCCCGATCCCTCGAGCGGCTCTCGGTTATAGATGTCGACAACGGTATCCGGGTTTCCCATGACCGCAGGCCGCAGAACCAGCTCATACGCCGCGGAATAAATAGATGTTGTCGCACCAATGCCGAGCGCGAGCGAAACGACCGCGAATCCCGTGAACAGGGGCGTTGACGCCAGGCGTCGCAACGCATAGCGCAGATCCTGAAGGATGTTCATATCGAGTTACCTGGGGTTGAGACACCGGAAGTATATATCCGGTTTCAGCGTTTTTGCCGGACTGCCAAAAAAGTAATACCATTGACTTGAGGAGTATTACTTCAAGTAGTCTATGAGTACCCAATTAACAAGCAAAGGCCAGGTCACCATTCCGAAAAAAGTGCGCGATTTTCTGGGTATCAAACCCGGTTCTGCCATCGATTTCGAAACTGGCGCAGACGGGCGGGTGGTCATCGTCAAGGCTGGCCGAAAGTCCCGGAAGCCCACGCGCTTCGCTTCGCTGCGGGGAAGCGCAACCGTAAAAATGACGACCGAGCAGATCATGATGCTGACACGGGGCAAGGATTAGGATTGGATTTCCTGCTGGTCGACACCAACATCATCCTCGACATTATCGAAGATGATCCGGACTGGGCTGAATGGTCCCAATCGCAGCTAGAGGCTGCGTCCCTCCGGTTCGAGCTTGTGATTAACCCGGTAATCTATGCGGAGTTGTCCGTTGCCTATCAGCGCATCGAGGAACTTGAGGCCATGCTGAAGTCGGCAAAACTGGGACTGGAATCCATGCCTCGCGAAGCTTTGTTCCTTGCAGGAAAGGTCTTCCTTAAATACAGGCAGCGAAAAGGAACGAAGACAGGTGTGCTTCCGGATTTCTTCATCGGAGCACACGCGACCGTCGCGGGCATCCCGTTACTGACCCGCGATGTGTCCCGCTACTCCACATACTTCCCAAAGCTCAAGCTCATCGCTCCCGTAACAACGTAATTGGGGATTGACGCTACAGTCGGAATCCGATATATCTGAATCCGACTATGACCCATATCGAAGACTTCCTGCCGCTGGCCCCCGCCCCTCTCCACATCATGATGGCCCTTGTCGGCCAGAAGCTGCATGGCTACGGAATCATGCGCGAAATCAAAGAGACCACTGAGGGCCGGTTCGAATTAGGGCCCGGAACGCTATACGACAATCTGCAGAGACTGCTGGATCAAGGCCTTGTCCAGGAGACCGCGGGCCCCGCCGGGCAGGACCCGCGACGACGCTACTATCGTCTGACTGCGCTTGGACAATCCGTGATCGTGGCAGAGATGGACCGTCTCAAATCGGCTTTCGAAACGGTAAAAGCGCGGCTGAAGCCGCTGAAACCGAGGAAGGCATGACGACGCGTGACATTTATGCCTGGCTGGTCCGCTGGCACCCGTCTCGCTTCCGGAAGAGCTTTGCTGATGAGATGCTTGCGACGTTTGAAGATGCTTCGCTCGAACAGAGTTCTTCCCGGCTGATCGCCGATGCGATCGTTTCACTCGTCCGTCAGTGGTTATTCCGGACGGACAACTGGGGGCACGTGCAGCGCGGGCTGTCCCTGCCGGCTCTGCGAAGGCAATCCGACGAGTTTCACAGGAAGGCATGGCGGGTTAATCAGACCTTCCTGTATTTGTGCTTCATCCTCACCATGAGTCTTTCCGTCGCAGCAACGCCCCGGCGAGTCGGCATCTCCCCGATCAACGTCGCTCCGGCGCTTGTCCTTCTGGTGTTCGGAGCGATCGGCTATCCGCGAAACAAGAACGGCTGCAGCAGTATTAGCGACGAGCACGAATCGCTATCGATACTCTCCTCTTCGCGACGGTCCGAACTGGTGCGAAAGCACACCGGTCTGCAAATCTGGGGAGGTATCCAGGGAGAAGATCCCGTGAAGCTGCTGTTGGTTTATGTAGTGATCTCCTGGGCAGCCACGTGTGTCCTTTGGTATTCAACGGGCGTTGTCCGCTCGACGCTTTTGTCCGGAACGGTGATCGCCGCCTTCAGTTTTCTCGCGCGACGATTCAACCGGATTGCAGCAAAGGCGCTCCAGGCAGAAATCGAGGCTATCGATGACGGCATCCGTGCATGTTGAGCAACTGCGCTTCGGATACGACGGAGCTGAGGTTCTCCACCAGATCTCATTTGACGTCCATCGCGGCCAGGTTACCGGTTTGCTCGGCCCGAACGGCGCCGGAAAATCCACGACGATTCGTATTCTTACCGGCATTTTGAAGTTTTCGAAGGGTCGCGTTGAGGTAGAGGGCTGTTCTTTGCCGGATGACGCCTCCGAGGTCAAGAAGCGGATTGGATACGTGCCGGACTCCGCAGAGCTTTACGAGACCATCAGCGCTCTTGAATTCCTGGAATTCTGTGGCCGCCTTCATGACGTCGAAGAGCGCAAGCTGCAGCGTCGCATCGATGCTTTACTGAACGGCTTCGGACTGTCGGCCCAACGCCGTCAGCGCTTGGGAAGCTATTCGAAAGGTATGCGACAGAAAGTGCTCATCTCCGCCGCCCTCCTGCATAATCCGTCGGTCATTATTCTGGACGAACCGCTCACGGGACTCGACGTGGAGAGTGTGATGATGGCGAAGGACCTGCTGTCCGCGCTTGCAGCCTCCGGAAAAACAGTTCTCTACAGCTCGCACGTCCTTGACGTTGTCGAACGATTCTGCGATCGCGTCCTGATCATTCATCATGGTGCCTTGATTGCCGATGGCTCTCCTGCTGAATTGAAAGTGATGAGGCAGGAAGCCAGCCTGGAAGGCGTGTTCCGAGACATGACTCAGGCGGCCAACGCGGAACCGTTGGTCGCGACGATCATGGAATCCCTCGTATCGTGACCCGAGTGCTGAACATTCTTGGGATTGATTCTCGCCAGTATTTCCTCTTGCTGGAACTCTTTCGCAAGCTGGACGATCGTCGCGAATTCGCGATCAACAGCACAAAGGTTGCGCGTTACACGCTGGTTGCTTGCATGACTCTGATCATGGCGTTCGTCAGCATTCTGGATGCGCTCAGCAATTCCGTATCCCTGCCATCGTTCATCGAGGCCTGCATCTTCTTCACCGCTCTCACGCTATTGCTCACGTTGACGACGGAAGCCATCAATGCCTTCTTTAATCCGGTCGAAGCCGCAGTGTTCGCCCACCAACCCGTTCACGACAATACATATTTCGCGTCGCGGATGACCTCCCTCCTTGAAGTTGCGGGATCGACTGTCCTGCCGTTGAATTTAATACCGGCACTGGCAGGCCTTGGCATTCACGGCGCGCGCTGGTTCTATCCGGTAACCCACCTTGTCGCAGTCAGCGTACTCGGAGTGGTTCTGCTCTTCGGAATTACGGGCGTGCTGGGACTTCTGCTCCGTGTGGTGCCATTGAGCCGCGTCAGAGGCATAGTTGGCTTGGGGCAGGCGGCCGTGTTCGCTTTTCTGCTGTGGTACCCGACGATTACTAATCGTCAGCAAATTCAGATTAAAACACCCTCAGCGCTGCTCGCGACGATAGCATCAGGGCTTGTCATTCTCCTGGGTAATCGTTTTCTGTCGAAGGGCTATCTGACGAACGTGCGGTTACTGTTGCGAGGCGTTTCAAGCCGAACCCGGAGGAAACATGATTGGCTGGGTCCGGCAATGCGCTGGATCACCGGCAGACCATCGGGGCGCGCCGCATTTTCTTTTATCTACAGCATGGCTAAAAGCGACTGGCAGTTTAGATTGTCGCTGCTGCCCGTCCTCTCTCTTTACGTACTCTTCCCGTTGATCACGATCATGCGTGGAATTGGTGCGTCTCCATTCAGTGGCCGGCCCGGCATGGCTTATCTGCTACCGCATCTTGCCGCCTTCGCGGGCTTCACGATTTGTTCGATGCTGCCATTCTCGGATCAGCATCGGGCCGCGTGGATTTATCTGACAGCACCGCTCGATGGAATTCGCTCGTTCGTCAACGGAATCTTCTGGGCGCTGTGGATTCCGCTTGGAGCAGGATCGGTTGTACTGGCGCCGATCTTCGCCTCGCGCTGGGGAGTGCTGGATGCGTTGTTGTTTGTGGCGTACTGTGTCGCACTGGGATCGTTCTATCTGAGCTTGTGCTTGCTACTCGTGGACGGGTTGCCATTCGCAAATCCGCTCAGACAAACAGGCAGCTTTTTGGGAGCGCCGCTGATAATCGCCAGCCTGGCCGCTGTGCTGGGCATGCTCGTGCTTCAGTGGTACGTCATCTTCCAATACAGGCTTGCAACCATTGCCAGCGTCCTGGTGTTCGTCGCTGCGGCTTACGCGATCTCCCGCGTCTCGTTAACCCACCTTCAAACAAACGTTCTATACAACCTCCATGCGATCGCCGGCGGGCGCGGGGTGATGTTCAAGGAAGTCGAATAACCTAATCGCAACGGTAATTACGCTTGGTTATAATATTCCTGTATCAAACAAAAATATTGCTTGTGACTTCGTGAATGAGTATTCTCGTCCGAACTCACTATGAATCAAATCGATGGTCTGAACTCTTTGACCGCAGCATTTCGAAGTCTTGTTCCCGTTTCGAGTACCTCCTCGATTTCCGTCATTGGATTGCGGACGCGTTACAGCGAGCGTTCGGACTATCTGCTGACGTCGCTGCCGCCGATCGTTCCTTCCCGTTCGGCGGCAGCACCTTTGTTATGCCGTATCAGCTATCCCGGGGAGGCTGCACGTCAACTGATCGCAAGGAGGCACCATGCGTCTTTGGATGGGTTCTGCGCTGCTGATTCTGACGCTCGCTTTTCCGGAACAACAGCCGCCAATCGATGATGTGATCCGCCAGACAACCTCCTACGTCGAGCGCTATACTCGCTCGCTGGGCCTGGTAGTCGGCGAAGAGAGCTACACACAGAAAGCAACATGGGTCGATAAAAGTGCCACTCTCCCAGGCGGCCGCCGCGATGCCGCCGGCGGCGCCGCGAACCTGGATCATGCGACAGATCGAGTCCGTCGCACCGTTTCCGATTTTCGAACCACGCTGGTGGGTACGGAGTGGCTGGGAATCCGTAACGCGCGAGAAGTGGATGGGATCGCCGTAGATCCGGCGTTTCGCGGCAGACTGGCAGAGCCCGTGGATACCGGAACCGCTGACGGCATCGAGCGCATCAGGCGATCGCTGGCCTTCGAAAATTCCCGCTTCAATATCGGCGACTTCGGTTTCGTCACGAATCTTCCAACCTTCCCCCTCGAGGTGTTTCGCGCTTCGCATGTCGGCGGTTACACCATTACCAAGGCAGGCACAGAACGTCTGAATGACGTTCTGTGCTGGAAGCTGAAGGTTCAGGAGCGTGCCGATTCCAAATTGATCGAAGGGTTCCGGCATAAGTTGTCGGGAACCTATTGGGTTGATCCGAACAGCGGACGGATCTTCAAGGCGGACATCGGCTTCGAAACGGAGATCGTTCGTACGGTCAATTACCTCATGCCTTCCCGGATCGACGAGTTGCACGATATTCCGGACATGCACATGGTAGTGACCTTCGCCGAAGACAAAGAACTGGAGATGCTTGTCCCGGCGTCGATGGAAGACGATTATTTCGGAAGCAGTCATGGCGACAGTAATGTCGAAGGCCGTGCCGTCTATTCCAATTTCCGGCGCCTTGGCTCGGAGCCCCGCATCTTACCCAACCCTTCCATCGCTATCGGTCCGTCCACGGACAACGGCATCAAGCGCACGGGAGATGAAAATTACTCCATCAAAGTGGATGTGCCCGTGGTCTCCGTCGAGGCATGGGTTTCCCGGGGTAATCAACCGGTCCTGAATCTCAAAGCGGATGATTTTGAGATTCTCGAGAACGGCGTTCTTCAGCCCATCACCAACTTCGGCCCGGTGAGCACGCCGTGTGATGTTTTGCTGCTATACGATCGCAGCGGAAGCATGTTGTCTCAGGTCGGAGTGATGCAGGAGGCCGGCCGGCGGCTGATCATATCGATGCGGGCGGACGATCGTTTCGGCATCGCCAGTTTCGGCGATACGCTCCGCATGCTGACTCATTGGACCGACAATCGTCGCGATGTCTTCAGCAGCCTCAGCCGCATTCCCATGGGATTGCATTCGAGCATGGTTTATCGCTCGCTGGAGCATTCAATCGTCAGCGAACTCATTCCGGTCGCCGGACGGCGGCGCGCTGTTGTTGTGTTGACCGATGGCGGCGATTTCTCATTCCTGGCCTATGCGCAGCTTCATAAGCCATTCCCGGCGCCGAATGCGGATCCTAATTTTCTGCAACTGCTCGATGTCGTGAATCGCGAACACGTTCCGGTCTACGTTGTCGGCATCAACATGGATCCGACTTTCCTCGAACCCGACGATCGCAGGCAAATCGAACAAGTGGTAGGGAAGTCGGGAATGCCGGCTTACTTTACGGGCGTACGTCAGAGGATGGAGCAGATCGCCGCAGTTTCCGGCGGCCGCGTCGTTTTGACCACACACTGGGAAGACATCGCGCGGATTTATCAAACCATCGGTGAAACGATTGGTACCGCGTACAGTATCGGGTACACGCCCGGTTCAGCATCGGCTGGCTTTCGCGAAATCGTGGTGAAGACCAAAGATCCTAAACTGCGCGTCACTCAATCGCGCAAAGGCTACACACAAAGATAACCGCGATATTTGACATCCTCCTGCCGATGTTTGTCCTTTAAAAGCGGTTGCTTTTTTCTCATTGCGCGTTATAGTCGTTAATCGATATAGCGATTAACGACTATGCCAAAACGATTACTCGATCCATTGCCTTCTGCCGCTTTCCAGATTCTACTGGCGCTCGTGGATGGTGACCTTCACGGTTACGGCATCATGCGCCAGGTGGCGGAACAGACCGAAAACCGGATGCGACTCGGGCCGGGCACCCTGTATGGCTCCATCCGAACACTCGTTCAGGAAGAATTGATTCAGGAAGTGGACGGACCGAAAGGCGAAGACTCGGAGCGCCGGCGTTACTACCGGCTGACCGCAGCAGGACGCAAACTCGCTCGGTCCGAGGCGTCCCGGCTTGCCGACTTGTTGCGGGTCGCCCGAGCCAAGGGAATTCTGAGAGGCGATCATGTCTGATCCGATCTTTCGACTCATGTTGAAACTCTATCCGCGATCCTTCATGGCAGAATTCGGCGACGAATCATTACTGCTGTTACAGGATCGCTGGCGTGACGAGCGCGGATTTGGCGCAAAGCTCCGACTGGTTGTGGACATCGCACTGGATAGTGGCCGGTCGTTTGTTCGTGAGCGCTTGAGCCAAAAACCTTCTGTGATCGGAACTCCGTTGTTCTCGGAAATCGGAGTCAGAGGTCCATCGCCAGCGGCACTGTGCGGAGGAGCATTGACGTCCGGATTCGTAATGCTCGCCTTTGCCATCCTTTTTCTGCCGGAATCCGGCCAGGGTAATCCGTTCAGCAATCCCCATGAGGGGCTATACGGCCTTGGCGCAGCCTGGGTGCATGTCCGGCACGCCGGACAGCAGCCGATGGATCGCTTCGAAGTTGCGTCGGTGAAGCCGGCGATTCCTCAGGGGATGATGCTGGTGCGACCGCTTCCTGGACGCCTGACGGCGAACGCATCGTTACAGATGTTGATCCAGAACGCTTACGGTGTGCAGGCATTTCAAGTCGCCGGCGGACCGGAGTGGGCTCGATCCGAACGCTACGCTGTTGAGGCCACCGCGAATCCCGCCGCAACACGGGCGCAGATCCTCGTGATGTTGCAAGCGCTTCTCGCGGAGCGTTTTCAGTTGAAGATTCATCGTGAGACCCGCGACCTGCCGGCGTTTTCACTCGTGGCAACAGGAAAGCCCGTGAAACTCGTGCCGTCGAAAAATGGATCCTGCACCGAGCCCAGCCCAAACGCTCCGGTCGATTGGGCCGGCGGCATCATGGCGCCGCCGGGTGCCGGACCGGCAGCCTTACCGCAATGTGGCGTTCCCCGCGTCATGCTGCAGCCGGCGGGTGCAAAACTGCAGGGACGAAGAGTGTCGATGGGAGAGTTCGCCCGCGCACTAAGCCTCGTGCTGGAACGAACCGTCATCGATCAAACCCGAATCTCCGGTTCCTTCGATCTCGATCTGGTGTTCCTTCCCGACGAAACAACGAGCGCCATGCCTCCGCCGCCTCCGGGAACGGCACCCGGGCTGGAAATGAAAACGCCCACGATGTTCACCGCTCTTCAGGAACAACTGGGATTGAAACTCCAGGCGGCCAAAGCGGCAGTAGAAATCATCATGATCGATCGTGCAGAGAGGCCTTCACCCTAGCGACTGCCATCGGGTAGGGAAGGTAGCCGCGGATTACGCGGATTACGCGGATATCTGAGACTAGTCAGGTCATCAGCAAAGTTCCAGTTTCAATCCGCGTAATCCGTGTAATCCGCGGCGCCACTCCCACTGTCAAAGCCACAGAGTCAGGATAAACCTGAATTGACGACGCCCGAGGCTGGACGTAAATTGGGCGAATCATGCCTTTACTGAGCCGGAAACCCGACCATATTCCGGATGCACGCCTCTTTCGCATCGCCGTAGCCGCCAGCTACGTGTTCTCCGGTGCAGAGTATTCTCATTTAAAAGAATGTGCCGTCTGTTCCGAGCAATGGAAGCGGTATATCCGCGATTATGTTCGTGATGAGAAAACTCAGGATAACCGGATGAAACGCGCCGAATAACTCTTCAGCATGACGAACCTGTTGTTCCTGTTTGAGCCTGCCGCTGATTCGAACCGCCGCATGCCGTAGTTGTAATCTTGATGTTGGCTTTTTCCCAGGCACGCACGTTGCGCCGGGCTTCGTCGAACAGGCGTTCGTAGTTGCCTTTGCGAAGTAGCTCACTGGCTTTCGGTGTCAGCTGAGCGAACAGGGGAGCATACATCCGATAGACCTTGAGATATCCCTCCTGATTCGTCGGCGCGACTTCATCACTGCCAAACAGGAAGCGTTCGGGGTGGCGGTTGATCAGTTCTGCGGTGAGTGTGATGGTTTCCGGCGAAGCGACAGCGTACTTGGCGACTTCGTCCCAGGAGAGGTCGATGTATACGTGGCTCGATGCCGCATTCGAGAGGGCGCGCTCGATGAGGGCCAGTTGATCCTTGACCGGGCGTACGACACGCCCGAGTCCCATGTGCGCCCAAATGATCGTGGTCCGCGGGTGGCGCTGGAACAGGTCGCGCAACTGCGCAATCTCATAGGGTTCCTGGCCGGGCTTTGGGAACGGCATGTCGACATCGCTGTGCATCAGGGCAACCAGACCGACCTCGCCCGCGAAATCGAGCAGTCGATCCAAAGCCGGATTCGTCAGGCTGGCGGTCTCGCCTGCAATTTTCGACGACACGAATTCCTTATGAATCGTGAATTCGCCGATGCCCGAGAAAACGCCGGGGAACGTCGTCAGGACGCGACGAATGTGGTCGGCGGCGTACATATCGGTCGGATTGAAACCCGTGATCATCGGATCGAAGCGCGCCTGTTCAGCCGCTGTCAGCGACCGATAGGCCATCGCGATAAAGGCATCCGTAAACGAGTAGTAATAGAGCGGTGCGTCGCTTTGCAGATAATAAGTGGGCGCAAATTGGCCCGAGTTGCCGTACGACCATTGCTGCTGAAGCGGAATCCCGAAGAGCGCCACGCGTCCAACCTTCGTCCCCATTATCCTGAGGAAGTCGTGAATGTCCGTTCCTTCCTGCACGTAGTTCGTGAGATGCAGGTGGCTGTCGTTCACCTCAAAGCTGCCGGATGGAGTTTGTGTCTGCGTTGCGGAGGCGCCGGCGAAAAGCAAGAGGGCGCTGAGCAGAAACAGCAGGCTCTTCCAAATAATACGATTTGGCATTTCTTCCTCCTCTGGTCAGAAGACGAGAAACTCGGCATCGATGGTGTAGATCATTCCGGTTAATTCCCTTGCCGGGAACGTAGTCGCCGGGACAGGGTCCTTCGTCTGCCCGAATAAAGGCGAGGCGACTAGTATCAGCGTGACGATAATCCCTGCGGCTCGCGTACTGGCGCTGCCGAGATGGTTGATCCCTTGAATGCGGTCGACACTGCGCTCACACCCCGAGTTAACCGTGGATCAGCAGGAACAGCCATGTGTGGAAGTACGCAGCCGCTTCGCAAAAACTTCCGGCGCGACAACTGTTGCAATGAAAGGTTAGTTGCGAGGAATACGAACGCTGAAGACGGAGCCCTTTCCCGGCGTGCTCTGCACCTGGATTTGTGCCTGATGCGCGGATGCGATCCACTGAGCGATGTTCAGGCCGAGGCCCGTTCCGCCGACGTCACGGGAGCGGGCCTTATCGGCGCGATAAAAACGATCGAAGATATACGGCAGATCGCCTTCCGCTATGCCGATGCCCGAGTCTTCCACACGGATCACCACATTCTGCTCGTCGCCGTCAATTCGTACCAGGACGCGTCCCCCTTCGGGGCTGTATTTCACTGCATTGTCGATCAGGATCAGCATCAGCCGTCGAATCGCACTAGCATCGACTTCGGCGGAAATGGGAAGCGACGGGAGATCCCGGACCAGTTCCACCTGGCGTTCTTCCGCAAGGCATGAGGCATGCCGGCACACATCTTCAATGATCGATGTGACGTTCGCGCGCGAGAACTCCATGGTTTCTGTTCCGGAATCCACACGAGCCAGGACGAGAAGGTTTTCAATCAGGGACGTTGTGCGCACCGCCTCCTGAAGGATCTGATTGAGAGATTCCCTGTATTCGCCTTCGTCCCGCCGCCTTCGCAGCGAAAGCTCCGCCGTCGACCGTATTAATGCGATCGGGGTTCGCAATTCATGAGAAGCATCAGCCGTGAACTGATTCACGCGCTGAAAGGAGGCTTGAAGACGGGACATCATTTCATTCAGTGTTTCCGATAGACGCTGAAGTTCGTCGCCGGTTTGCACAACGTTCAGGCGCTGCGACAGATTCTGCGCGCTGATCGAACGCGCCGTATTGGTGATTTCATCGACAGGCGCCAGCGCGCGCCGGCTCATCACGGATCCGCCGAGGACCGCCATTGCCAGAACCGCCGGGATGGAGGCGACCAGCATCCACCCGAAATGAGTCACAGCCTGCTGCGTCTGCCCGACGGCCGTTGCCAACAGCACCGTATAGTCCTGTTCTGCGACGCGCATATCCGACCTCAGCACACGAATTGGCCGGTCGCTGACTGTTTGCGTGTCGAACACGTTAACCGTCGACGGCGCGGGCATCGGTATGTTGTATTCGCGGATAGAGGAGGATTCAAAAACGAGGTCGCCATGGCTTTCCCACACCTTGAGCATGTCTCCGCCTGGTCGAAGGCCGGAATGCTCGCGAAATTCCTCGCGAAGTTCCTGGCCGGACATCCTCGGTATTTCACGCTGCATCAGTCTCTGAACACCGGCCAGTCGACCAACCAGATCCTCATCGACTGCCGCGTAGACGCTTCGCTTCAGTTCCAGGTATAGCGCGGCTCCAAGCAATCCCAGCGTCAAAGTCAGGACTACCGTGTACGAGAGCGTCAACCGCATTCGGATGGAGAGGGGCTTCATGATTCGGCCTCCAGCCCGCAGCGATAGCCAAAGCCTCGAACCGTGTGGATCAGTCTTCGGCCGTTTCCGGCATCGACCTTCTGGCGCACCTTTTTAATAAAGGCATCCAGCGTATTGCTTTCGACCAGGTCGTCGGATCCCCAGATCGATTCGATAATCGTTTCTCTTGGAACGACTCGGCCCTGGTTCCGCATCAATAATTCCAGAAGCAGATACTCCTTTTTGGTCAACGGAATCGGACGGCCCGCCCGCGAAACCTGGTGCGTTGCCGGATCGAGCGTGAGATCCCCGACTTCCAGCCGAGTCCCCTGTGGGATCGGGCCGCGGCGTCCGATGGCTCGCAGCCGGGCGAACAACTCCTCGAATGAGAATGGCTTCGTCAGATAATCGTCCGCGCCGAGATCCAGTCCCTTGATGACGTCGGGTAGTGCGTCCCGTGCCGTAACCATAAGTATGGGTGTCCGGTTGCCATGCTCCCTCAGCCGGCGTGCGACCTCAAATCCATCCAGTCCCGGAAGCATCACGTCCAGAACAATGGCGTCGAATTGCTGACCCATCGCGAGTTCGAGACCGTCCCGTCCATCGTGGGCAACGCTGACGGAATGATGCTCTTCTTCAAGACCCTTTTTGAGCAGCATCGCCATCTTACTCTCGTCCTCGACAATCAGAATGCGCATGAAGACCCTACCCTACGCGAGAAATCTGACGATTTACTGAATCCGAAAGTCAGCAGATGATCAGATCCGTTCGATATAAGACGCATCGGAGGTTATTTCAATGCGGTTGCGGGGAGTATCGCTTTTTTGTCTAATCTGTCTGATCTCTGCTGTTTCTCTGACGCTGCGGGCCCAAACTCCTGCACCAAAGAAAACGGCTCCACCCAAAGCGCCTCAGGCTGTAATAGCCGCCTTCGAGAAACAGTATCCCAAGGCAACCATCAAGAGCGTATCCAGTGAAAAAGAAGGCGGCCGAACGGTCTATGAAATCGAAAGCATGGACGGAATGCAGCGCAGAGACCTGGTGTACGAAGCGGATGGCAAGGTCCTGTCGACCGAAGAACTGATCCCGAACGCACAGATCCCCAAAGCGGTTTCGGACGCTGTTGCGGCAAAGTTTCCGAAGGCCCCCATTGTCAGCGCGGAGAAACTGACCGACAAGGACGGGATGCGCTATGAGGTCGTGGTGAAGGTTAACGGAAAGAATAAGTCTGTAGAAGTCGACCCTTTCGGAAAGATCAAGTAAAGATCGTGTATCGCCGGCGCGGAGTCTTGATCGTGGTCTTGCTCCTTTTTTCAGGGAGACTGGCCGCGGCACAGTCGTTAGTCATTTCGGGAACGGTGCAGGATCAGGCAGGAGCTGCCATGCCTGATGTGGCGGTTCGTCTGGTGAGCGGACCAGACTCGCAGAGCCAGACGACATCCTTTGACGGTTCGTTCGCGTTCGAACACGTCCGTTCGGGCAGCTACGATGTCGTCGTCGAGCGCGATGGATTCAAGCCGGTAACGACGCACGTTGTTGCCGGTTCCCGCTCCCCTCGTGCGATGCGCATCAAGCTGGAAATCGCAAACCTGAAACAGGAAATCACAGTGGATGCGGACGACCTGCAGGTGAGCGCAGATGCCGGAAACAATCGCGACACCACGTCGCTTGATTCGAATGCGCTGCAGGATCTACCGGTATTCGACAACAACTATATCGGTACCATATCTCGATTCCTGGATCCCTCAGCTTCCGGAACAGGCGGTACCACGCTGATCATTGACGGAGTTCAGGTCAGCAGCGTTCCGCTTCCGGCTTCCGCAATTCAGGAAGTACGCATCAACCAGAATCCGTATTCACCCGAGTATCTTCGGCCCGGGCGCGCCCGGATCGAGATCGTCTTGAAGCCGGGTGCGAGCGCTTATCACGGCAGTGTGAATTCGATCTTTCGCGACAACCGCTTCAATGCGCGCGAACCTTTTGCAGCTGTGAAGCCGCAGGAACAACGCCGGATCGTGGAAACCAGTCTTGCGGGGCCTCTGGGCTCCGGCAAAACATCATCGTTTCTGGTGACGGGAAGTTATCAATCCGAATCTGCCGAGGCGATCGTGTTTGCGGTGGGTCCAAACGGAACGATTCGAGACAACGTTCCGAATCCGCAACGTACGGCTGTCGCATCGGCGCGATTGGCACATCAGTTCGGTTCCCGAAACACCGTCAGTCTGCGATTCGAGAGTCAGGATCAATACGTCCGTAATCAAGGTGTCGGCGGAACCACTCTGCGCGAATCGGCAAGGAACTTTCGCCATCGCGAAGACGCGTTTTTCTACAGTCATACCACCGCGTTTACGCCACGGCTTGTGAACGAATTCGGCATTCTTTTTGGCAAAGAGTACGAGCCTTGGCGAAGTGTGCTGGTCGCTCCCCGAATCGTGGTGCAGGATGCATTTACGGCGGGAGGTTCGCAATCGGACCGGCTGATCACCGAATATCACACCGCTTTTCACGACGCCGTATCCTGGACGCATCGCAAGCATTCCCTGCGCATGGGAGTCGATTCTCCAGACATCAGCCGCCGCGGGCTGGTCGACCAGAGCAATTTGCTGGGCACCTACACGTATTCGAATATCGCGGATCTGCTGCAGAACCGCCCGATTTCTTTCGTGCAGCAGCAGGGCGAAGGCAAGGTGATCTTCTGGGAAAAAGTCTTGTCCGGTTTCTTTCTCGATGACGTTCGCCTGCGGCCGAACCTGACGTTGTCTCTGGCCATGCGCTACGACTGGCAGAACTACTTCCACGACCGCAACAACTTTTCGCCGCGGCTGGCATTTGCCTATTCGCCTGCGGGCCACAGCAAGCTCGTCATTCGCGGAGGTGCCGGGGTTTTCTACGATCGGACCGGAGCGAATCCAATATATGACCTTCTGCGATACGACGGTCATCACTTGCAACAGTTCGTCGTGACTTACGGAGCCGGCGGGACCGCTGTGGCGTCACCCGTCAGGCCGAGCGTCGTGCGGCTGGCTCCCGATGTGCGGATACCTTATCTGATCCAGTTCGGCACCGGCGTCGAGCGGCAGTTGAGCAAGAAAACAACGATGACCTTCACCTATACGGGAAATGAAAGCATCGGTAATTTTCGCTCGCGCGATCTGAATGCGCCGTTGCCTCCCGATTACGCCGTTCGTTCGGATTCCAGCTACTCCGTCATCCGTCAGATCGAATCTTCAGGCAGGGCGCAAAGTCATTCGCTGGATGTCGCGTTGCGCGGGAATGTGACGCGCTTCTTCAACGGGCTGATGCAGTACACCATCAGCCGCGCTTACAACGACACGAATGGCATCAATGCCTTTCCCGCAAATAACTACGACCTAACCGGAGAATGGTCGCGTGCCGACACGGATCAGCGCCACCGCTTCAATCTTCTGGGGACCCTGAAGGCCGGCCGGATCATCAACTTTGGTGCGGGAATTCAGATGAATTCCGGCAGACCTTACACACAAACAACAGGACGGGACGATTTCCATTCCGGGAATCCGATCGCGAGACCTGCCGGTGTTACGCGCAATTCACTTCAGGGCCCAGGGTATGCGGCACTCGATATCCGCTGGTCGCACGATTTTCGGCTGGCGAAACCGGTTCACGAGGTTGCGCCGACCTTGACCATCGCTTTCGATGCATTCAATGTGACGAATCGCGTCAACTACAGCGGTTACATCGGAAATCTCGCGTCGCCTTTATATGGGCAGCCGATAAGCGCTCAGCCTCCGCGTCGTCTTCAGCTGACGAGTCGCTTTGTTTTTTAAGATTTAGCCCTGCGTGTTCAGGAAATATTCAGATTGGTGGGATATACGTTTCGGCGTATAAGGGCGAAGTCGGCCATTCGTAAAATACAGAATTCAGGAGTCTTCAAAAATGAGACAACTTGCTTTTCGGTTAATTGCCATGCTCGTGCTTCTCGCAGGCGTGGGGCTCGCTCAGGTCGGTCCGGACGGACCTTACAAAGTGCTGAGGACCGAAAAGGTCGGCGGTGAGGGCGGTACGGACTACATCTTTGCGGATACCGCGGGCCGGCGGCTGTACATCACGCGCAACGCCGCTTCGGAACGGCCGGCCACGGCAACCACTCCGGCGGTGCCCGCTGCCGAAAAGCGACTGACCATCTTCGATCTCGACACGCTTAAGCCTGTGGGAACGATTCCCGGAGTCGGTGGGAACGGCGCGACCGTGTGTCCCGCTACCGGACACGGTTTCACGAGCGATCATCCCCAACCTTCGATGTTTGATGTCAAGACGATGAAGTTGATCAAGACGATTGAAGTTCCGGAACGCTTCAGCGCGGATGGAATCTACTGCGATACGTCCGACAATCGCGTCTATATCGGAAGTCATCCCACGAAAAGCTTGATGGTGGTCGACGCGAAGGACGGAACGGTGCTGGGAAACGTGGATCTCGGCGGAACCCCGGAACAGACGATTGGCGACGGCAAGGGTAAGATCTATCAAGTCCTGCAGGAACGGCCAGGCGGCGTCGCGGTCGTCGACGCCAAGACGATGAAGGTCACTGCGACATATCCGCTCGGAGACAACGGCGGTTGCAACGGACTTGCACTCGATGTGAAGAACCAGGTCCTGTTCGCGGCGTGCAGCGCTGTGGGCGCCGGCGCGCCACGCGGAGCACCGGGTCAGCCGCCTGCAGCGCCGGCGGCTCCGGATCCGAACGCGAAGCCGCCCCAGACGTTTGTCATTCTGAGCGCAAAGGATGGAAAGATCCTGGACCGCATTCCGCTCGCAGGCAGCTCCGATGGTGCGACGTTCAATCCGGCCACCATGGAAGCGTTCAGCACTCAAGGCAACGGCACCATGACGATCGTCAAGGAGAAGAGCGCGACCAGCTTCGAACTCGAACAGAATCTGAAAACCTGGCCCTCCAACGGCGCTCGCACGATTGCGTTCGACTCCAAGACGGGGCACATGTTCGCGATGGCGACAGAAGCCTCCGCACCTGTGGCAGGTGCTGCAGGAGGCCGAGGAGGCGCCACCCCGGCCATTCCGGGTTCGTTCACGATTATTATGGTGGGCACGAAGTAAAGCGACCGGCGGTACATAACCACCCCGCCTGCGGCCGCAGTGGAAGCTTCGCGTCTTTTGGGCATCAATAGACTTGACGCATCCCAAGCCGCGGAGCGGCGAAATTCCTATAGCCCCGGGTGCGAGCCCGGGGTTTACGAAGGCAAAAGCATCCAGCGCCAGAGGGGCGACAGACGCGCAACGATCTGTCGCCCCTACGGGGCTCGAATCCGGTGCCTACATCATCCCCGGGCTCGCGCCCGGGGCTACAAGAATTTCGCCGCTCCGCGGCTTGGGATGCGCCAACCATATTGATGCCCTTAGCCAAGGGGGGATTTCGGCCTCGCGGAATGTTGTATCAAAACCTTCGCCGGAGACGTATTGAGGGCTGGAGGTACCTGTGGGGATGTCCACATTTCCGCTTCTCGGGATTCTTCTAGCGAGTTGGGTTCTGCAGTCGCCAGCTTTTGAAGTGGCCTCGGTCAAAAGCGTTCCTCCGAAGGTTCTCGGCGATGGTCGGAGAATGACATTAGGATGCCGAGGAACTGACGGTCCGGAGACCGCAACGGTCCCGGTTGGGCGTTGCGTGGGAACCAACATCGAATTGACGCGAGTGCTCAGCTACGCTTATGACTTGCCTACGTACATCCCTGGATATCTTGTCGGCGCGCCCGACTGGAGCGAGACAGCTCTCTTTGACATTCAGGCGAAATCCGAACAGCCGGCAACTCAGGAGCATCAAGAAGATGCTGCAGACACTTCTTGCAGACCGCTTCCAATTGCAATTTCATCGCGAGCAACGCAATCTCGATGGCTACAACCTGGTCGTGGCCAATTCCGGTGCGAAACTGAAGACTTCGGATCCGGCTGAGAAATATCGGATGGGGTCGAATTTCGGGCCGAACCCTGCCGGTGGCGGAGTTATTCAGACCATTGTTGCCGAGAATGCATCGATCGACGAACTGGCGCAAACGCTTTCCGGAACCCTCCGCCAGCCCGTCATTAATGCTACGGGACTCAACGCGAAATACACGTACTCTCTGCCCTTGCCGCCCTTAAGCCGAGATCTTTCACGAGAGGCCGGCATCTTCACCGCAGTACAGGAGACTCTTGGCTTGCGATTGAAAGCCGAAAAGATTCCCGTCAGCGTGTTCGTCGTCGATCATGTGGAGAAACCAAAGGAGCCGTAGGGGACGAGCGTGACTTATCGTTCCTTCATCCATCGCTGCCGAAATAACTCCAGCGCGGCATCCTGTCCGTAGTGTCCTAAATTTGAATCGAACAGGCTGGCAGTCTTTCAAATTAACGATGGTCCGGTGCCTTTACTCTGCAGCCTATGAGAATCTTTGCCCACTCGTTCGACTCATCGGTTCCAATCGGTTCACCCTCGCTAACGACAATCGCTTTACTGAGTGCAAGTAATGCGAGCGCTTCAATCGTGAACCGTGAGCCCGTGACAATAATAGGTCTCCCGAGATCGCTTACATGCTCCAACGCCTTGCGGACAGAAGTGGACGTAATGCAGTCTCGATCCAGCCCAAACAAGATCAACGCGTACTCATTCTCGGTCAGAACCGCCAATGGGAGCCTGTCGGCGAGCCGCTTGGGTATCGCTTTAAAAAGTTTGTCCTTATGAACCTTGGGGCGAATCGTGAACTTCATTAGCTGCTCGTAGTCGTTCCACACGATTTCCCGGAGCACGAGACTTCCACCCAAAGGCAGAGTCGGACTGCCTCCATGAATGGCAAGGTGTTGGAACTCATGCTCGAATTATATCGCCGCGACACAGTCCACCGTATTGCAGGCGGTGATCCAAGCCCGGCGTGAGTGTTTTGAGAAAATAACAGGACGAGTCGCCGGGAGACTCGTCGGTGTTGCGATAAAGGTGGTTGCAAAAGGCGATATCTTGGGGATTACGGAGATTGTAGCTGTAAAGCATCAAAGACGCGCTCAAAGCCAAGATAACTTTGAAATTGCCGATTTAAATCGGTCGCAATCGTCCAGCTTTGAGCAACGATTCATTAACTCACGGCTTCAACTGATAGCCGACACAAACTAAATGACTGTCCATGCTCTCATGATCACTGATTTAACAAAAATTTTGATCATACCGACGGTAAAAATCATTCACCTGCCTACAATTTTTATCGCCCGTAATAGCCGGACTACCGAATGCTGGGAGAGCGATTTCTAGTGATGAGTCAGCTAAATAGATTGGTGGGTCAATAAAAACAATCATGTGGTTGATGATTTAAAGTAAATGGATAGCTATTCTGTTATCAAGGCGATCAAAAATTGCCGTTGGGGATGAAAAATAGATTCAGGTTGGACTAACAGCTTACCGGATCATTCGTGCTAAACCGCCGCTTTCGGCGCAAAACCCGCAACATATTCATTTTTTAAGATTTATTGTTGGTTTTCATAAATTTGCCGGCGAAGGCGACGGATAAGGCGGCAGGTACGCTGATTTTTCGGTTGCTTGCGACGACCTCATGTTTTTATAGCGCATTCTCGTTTCGGCTTTTCGGTTTGCTGAGGATCAGCGCCGTAGCGATTTGGAAATTCAGGCGCAGGAGACTCAATGCACCGACTGGTTTCCCCACCGCTGTACACGCTTCGGAAGTATGTCCGCTAAACCATACGGAGAAGGCAACTCTCGCAAGTTCGTCGCGGGATTTCGTTGTTCTTGAAGCAAGCCTCATCGAATACTGTGAGCGTTCGAAGCGGAAGCGTCGGCTGAAGGAGGGGAATGCGAAACTTAAGTCCGACTTGGATTAACTTGAAGGCGCTGCTCTTTCTCATACTGGGAGTGATGTCCGCTCTGCTGTTGCTTCTGCAGCAACCTACTGTCCAGAGCGCGTTGCTTCTGACTCTGACGGTGTGGTGCTTTTGTCGCCTCTATTACTTCGCATTCTATGTCATTGAGCGTTGGGTCGATCCCAGCTACCGGTTCTCCGGCCTTCTTTCATTTGTCAGGTACCTCAATTCAAGGAACCGGAAGTGACTCGCAATACCGATGTCCCGGACTCGGTGTGCGCCCCGTTGACTGAAGTCTTCAAGCAAGATTGGTACGCGAACCCGAGCGACCATCGGTGCCCGCACGATGGATGGCTAAGACGATTCGATTTTCATGTTCATGGCAATTCTGCGAACTTGTACGAGTGTCGCCCATCACTCGAGTTGGAAATTCTGACCGCATATCATACAGGGACAATCACGTTTATTTATGAGGGCGTTTTCAAGTACGACGCTCCACTTATAGCCGAGGGCGGTGGCGAGTATCTCCGACGTTCCGATTGGATTGAAGATTCGGTTACACAGGTTGGCGAGAGTCACGTTCGTCACGAGATAACCTGGGAAGCAGGAAAGTGGACAATCGAAGCGGAAAGCGTTCTTTATGCCTGGAGACCGGGAACATCCGCGGATGACTCGGCTACAAAAACACGCTGATGACTGGAGGCACGAACTGCGATCGTTTTAGTGAAGCCTCTCAGTTCTGGGAAGCGGGTGACCTGAAGGCTGCCTTAAGACTTTTCCTGGAAAATGCGAAAGCAGGCGACGTCGCGTCTCAGTTGAATATCGGATATTTCTACGATCGCGGGTTGGGCGTTCGCCGGAATACGAGACTCGCATTGCAATGGTATCGACGTGCCTACCAAAACGGCGATGCCAGCGCCGCGAATAATATCGGAACGATCTATCGAGACCGAGGCAATCGGCGTCGTGCTTTGGAGTGGTTCCTTCGCGCATTTCGCTCGGGAAATGTGGATAGTTCCCTGGAAATCGCCAAACTGTACTTAGCCATCCGTGGACGCCATCGTGATGCAAAAGCCTACTTGCGAATCGTTATTCGATCCAATCAGGTTACCGCTGCATCCGCTGAGGAAGCCCACACCCTGCTGCGGAATCTTTAGGTGGGCAAATGCCCGTCCACGGTCTACAGAGTCTTGAGATCTTCCAGGATCTCGGCGATGGCCTTGCGCATTTCCATTGGTGTGATGACATTGAATGTTTTCGGGTGAAGGGGTTTGATGAATTTTGCGAGCTCGTCAAAGATATCGTTAATCGCGAGTCGGAAGCGGATGTGATACACGACGCAGTTGCAGTCCCCCTCGAGCTTCAAAGGTTTGAGATCTGCGCCATTTGCAAAGATGTGTGTTTCGGATACGACGATGAACACGCGCTTCGACCCTGCCCCTTCGCTTGTAATGCGCTCATTCAGATAATCGCGGAAAAAGGCTCCATTACTTTTCCTGCCTGCGAGTGCGTCCACGCCGACGGCGGGACTGGTTGCTTTAGAAATGGCGGCCAGCAACGACTTCCAGTCCAGGCTTCCGGAGCTTTCCTGATGGAATGCCGTCTCGCGGCGTATGAGGTCCAGTCCGGTAATCGATAAGGATCCGCGAGCCAGTTCCAATTGCGACAGCGCAGTCAGCGCGCCAACGATGTTCGGACGGTGACTCCGTGCGATGCGTCCGCGATTGCGTCCGGTCGCGGCCCATTGTTCGGGTTCGCTGAGCGTCGAGATGATCTCAATGCGCAAAGGATTCGCATTATTGGCCGGCAGAAACAATTTGCTCGGATATCCCACGGGATCGGAAGGATCTCCAATTTCGGGGAACTCGGCATAGGGAACACGCGCATAAGCATTCGGCAGCGGATCGTTTTTGATGTCGCCGACGCGCAGACGCTTCATGGCGACGTTGTGCTTATGACTCACCTGATCGTAGAGAATGAACCAGAGGAAGAAGTCTCCCGGTTTGACCGAGACGCGGATGATGAACTGCGTCTCCATATTGTTCGGAAGTTCCTGATCCAGGGAATGCCGGATGACCGCCGGTTCGTTCAGCCACTCGCCATCAGGAGTGCTGATCCGATTCAGAAACACCAGTTGATGCGTCTTCCCGATTCGGTTCAGATCCTTCGCGCCGATGTGAATGTCGGATGTCACTTCCAGTCGCTGATCCATTCGCAGCGAAACGGACCGCACGTTGATCTTCCACGGAATCTCCGTCGTGACGCCCGCGTCCAGCCAGGCACCCACGGGGATGGAGCGCACGTTAAACGGACGCGGCGGAACATTCTGCTGAGCACGTTCCGCGGTTGCGGTTAACGCGCAGATCAGGAGAGCGAGCAGAACGGCCACCTTCATTGTCCGAGTCTTCACTCTTTATTTTACCGTAAATGGCCACTTATAATTCCATTATGGCCATTTCTGTAACAGAATTTAAACATCGCTGCCTGGAATTTGTCCGCCGTGTGGAGAAGACCGGCGAGGCGGTCGCTATCACGCGTCGGGGACGGGTTGTCGCACGTCTTCAGCCGCCCTCACCTGAAGAGATTACCTCAGGAGCCCAACCCTGGGAACGTTTGCGCGGCAGCGCCGCTTGTTTATTCGAAGCTGGAGAGTCCGTACTCCAGGACGAAGAATTTGGCGCCCTTCGTTGACAGTCATTCTCGACACCCATGTGTGGCTTTGGTGGTTGACCGGATCGCCTCAGATGCGTCTCAAAGAACGTCAGGCGATAGACGATCTTGCTGAAATGGAATTGCCCTGCATTTCCGCCATCAGCATTTGGGAGGCTCAAATGTTGGTGTCGAGAAAACGCCTTGTGCCCAACGAGCCATTTGATTCCTGGATCCGACGTGTTGCTGCTCCGGACGTTGTCCGAATTCTGCCGCTCGATGTGAATGTCGTCTCTTCGCTTCATTCGCTGCCGGATTCATTTCACGGCGATCCCGCCGATAGAATCATTGTCGCTACCGCACGAACCCACGGGTTTCCCCTGGCCACTGAGGATTCCCGGATACGTCGCTCAAAGCTTGTCCCGATTTGGAAACCCGCAAAGTCTTGATCGGTGTCCTGGGTTAGTTGACTGGCAGCTTTTGCACGTTATCGACAACGATGACTTCGACTTGCGATTTTTTTGCATCCAGGCGGAACCCCAGCTGTTCCCGGATCGCTGTAAATATGGATGGCCGATTCGCAAGATTGGCGGGGAGGTTGTCGGCCGGATCGGTGTCCGGTCTCCATTCGAGAGTGAAATCGAATCGTCCGCTGAGTGCCGTTTGGTCTGCGACAGGACGGCCAAGCCGCTCCGCCAGAACGGTCGCGAGCATTGCCGCAGTTACTTGCGTGCCGGCGAGGCGACCGCGGTCCGCCATTTTGAACGGTTCCTGCCCTATCGGACTTGTGGAATCCACCGCGCGGACTTTGGGGCCGCTTTTATCTATAACGAGCGCGTACGAAGTGAGTTCGCGAGTTTCGCGGTGAATGCGCAAATTGAACCGATCGGCAAGCAGCGATTGCATCATCGATTGCAGCCGGCCCGGCACGAGTTTTCCCTCAGGAATCTTTGCGACAACGTCGAAGTTCGTGTCGAGCCCTTTGGGTAATCCGATGAGCTGACTCGGATCAATTGCATATGCCCAACGGATGAGAAAGGGCAGGTTCGTATTTGAAGTGATGAACTGCGTCTCGGTTCGGCGAATCGCCATGGGCGCACTATCCGGTCCGCTCACCTTGATTGCGGCTACTTCAAATTCGACGCGCGTTTCCCGAGGCGTAATGGACTGAGTCACGCGCGCGAGGAAGGAGCCGAGCAAGACAATCATGATTGCTTTCATGACCCGTAGCGTCCTGGAACGTTTGCGAGTCGCTCGATCTTTCTCTCGAGTTCCCAGAGTCCCGGAGGAATGCGTTCGACATGTTTTACGGTCTTGGTTTTACCATCGACGGTGAGTTGCACTGTGAACTCCGAAGCATCAGCAAAGGAGGTCGGATAGGTGTCTTTCAATTCGAAAAAATGGATGGCATTAAAGGCTGCGATCAATTCGCGGTAATCTCCGGGCCCTATCTTTGAGATGACCACTGGACCATGTGGATCTGATCGCGACCCTGATGAAAAAAAGAGTGTATCTGGTGGGACGATTTGAACCATGTATCCACCATCGACACCCCGTCCGCAGCACGACAGGATGATTGTATTGAATCCTTGTAACGGGATTGTCAGCCGGGGTCCAAGGGGCAGTTGAGGAAATGGACGATCAGCGAGAGGACCTTTTAGAACTGGAGTCTGGCCGGACTCGACAAAATGAGCATCGATCACGCTGGAACGATACCCACAGATCATCCAGACCAACGACACTGCGGCAAGAATCATATATCGCGTAAAAGGTCGCTTCGTCTTCATTACTCAACTCAGCCAAATTACTGTTTGCCGATCAGTTTCAGAAAGTCTGGATCCTGAAGTAGCGATTGAAAATTCGCGTTCGTCGGGATCCGGTCCTTATTATTAGGATTCAATTCTATTGCCTTCCGCAGAGCGGCCAGGCACTCCGCCTTCTGACCGTTGCGTAGATAACCGTTGGCCAGTGCGATCCACGCGTTGTCGTTATCCGGCGATTTGTCGCGCGCCGCGATGAAGTCCTGCAGGGCAGCCTTCGCGTCCTGGTTCAGTTTTTGATTGGCTTGAGTGATCATCTGTCCCGAACGGACCTTGTTCAGAATCCGGCGTGCTTCGACGAGAGGTGCCGGATTGTCGTCCACTCGGATCTCGATAACCTTGTCACTCCAGCCTCCGGAGCTGGCACCCTGTTTGACGACGATCAGATACGCTTCCTGTTTTCCGCGCTTATCGCCGCCCTGGGCCTGACCGGCATCCAGCGCCGCCAGGAGCCGATCTGCCAGAGGACCGGTGGAATTCTCGAATGAACGAGACACGGCATCGATTACTTCAGGGCCGGTCATCGTATTGGCCTGGGCGCAATAATTCACGCCACATTTGTGTCCGTGCCACTGGCTTGTGTTCGCGCCTGTGAATGCGGCGGTGCGACCCTGGGCATCGATGATTGCGACTTGCCGGTTCTCCCGTTGATCGTCGGTCTTCAACATGTATTGCAGCGCCTGCTCGGGCGAGAATCCCATTTCAAGCATCTGAATGCCGATCTTGCCGTACATCATGAGCGTCGCCGCCTGATTCGTAATGACGCCCACGCCGCCTTTCGCCGCTCCGAAATTCGTGCCACCGGCCAACGCTTTTGAGGTCTCGGCGTGGCCGAGTTCGCCCGTTGCCGGATCACGCGCAATGATGGAGAACGTTGCCTTGTATTCGGGATCATCATTTTGTGCGAATACGACGAGAGGCATGGTGAGGAAAACTGTGGCCATCAGCAATATTCGTTTACACATATGACTCCAATTCTACAAACGGTCAGGCGATCCATACTTCGGAATAAAACGCGCCGCGGATTACGCGGATTACGCGGATGGAGGCGGGGAACCATTTATCAGTTCGGCGTCGGGCGTTCGACGCGATCGATGACGATGATGGCGCGAGGAGCCTTGTCTTTGACGAGCGAGAGGCCGAGCTGTTCCTCGAGAGCGCGAAAGATATTCGATGTGAGTGGAATGTCGGGAGGTTCTCCCTCTGGTGGGCCTATCGGTCCTGTTGCGGTTTCGTCGACGATGTATTCGAAAGTGAAACTGAACTTGTCGGAGATTCCAGTTTTGTCCATGATCCTCGTTCCGCCAAAGGAAACGTTGAGAATCCCGGAAAGCTCGCCGAGTTGTTGCCCTCGTGCCGTGATCGTGACGACTGTTCCTTGATCGTTACGCTTAGCGGTCAATCCGCAATACGGCTTGTCCGCAGGTGCCGGTGGCAAGGGGACTCCTCGCATTGGCGTTGGGCGCGGCGTACAGCTGCCTTCAGGCATTGGTTTGATTTTGAGGCCGCCCTTAGACACGGCGAGCGAGTAGGCGGGAACCTGCACGGTGTCCATGTGCACCTTGAGTTGGAATCGTCGTTCGAGAAGTTCCCGAAGCATCGGTCCCGACATCGTTGCTCCATCGGGTGCTCCTGCTGCGACGGCTTCAATCGAATAGCGATCCGAGCGTACCCAGTTCGGGCCGCCTTTGACCCGCATTCCGTCTTCGACGCCCAACCCATAGGTGAGGCCGATCTGCAGGGACTGTCCGCCTGGACCGACTCCGCCATTGGTGATGAAATCCAGATTCGCCGGACCATAGCCGTAAGCTGTGCGGATCAGTGTGCCGAGCGTCACGCACAACACGTGTGTCCGGCCGGGCGTCATTTGAAAGCTGTTCATGCCTCCGCCCCGAGATCCTTCGGGAACTGTTGGAACAGCGTCGGGATCGCACGGCTTAATAGACGCTTCTTCAAACTTCTGCAGTGGACTCGTTTGTTGCTTCCACAACGAGGCTCCGCCCATGTTTTCGACGAAAATAAGGACCAGGGCGACAATCGCAGCGCGCATGGTGACCTCCCGCTAACAATTCTCGAATTTCGAATGAGAATTGTGGAGTAGAACAATCTCCCCGTTGTTTCATTTACCCAACCTGAATTGGGTCCTTGGGAAATCGTAAGAATTGAAGATTGGGTTACTCCACAATTTTCAGTCGAAATTCGAAAATTGTTAATGGCTATATGAGGAAACTTGAAACCAAACGTGGCACTTGGGTGTCTATAGGGATAACTCTACCACCCGTTTGTGGAGGACATTGCTTGCTAGGTCCTCCACTTTTTTTCTATCCAGCGAGTTCGTTAATGAACTTGCGGAAATCGGGATGATCGAAATCGACGGGGCCCATGCTTCCTGCGACCACGAGGCCGCTGCGATCGACAATGAAAGTGGCTGGTGTTCCGATGAGGCTGAACTTGCCGGCGATTTCCGTGTTCGCATCGAGAAGAACAGGCATCGTGTAGCCGTTCTGCGCCATGAACGGTTTGACGTCCGCGGCGCCGCCGGCATCGATGGAAATCGTCAGCACCTTGATGTTTCTACCCTTGAAATCGTTGTGTGCCCTCTGCACGGAGGGCATTTCGCTTTTGCAGATCCCTCACCAGGTGGCCCAGAACCTCAGAATCAAAACATTGCCGACGAGGTCACTGGAGCGAACGATCTTTCCGTCAAGATCCGGAAGGCTGAACGAATGCACCGGCCAGGGGTGCGCGATCCTCGGCAAACCTGGCGAAACTCTTCCCACTGCTGGCGCTGTGGATGGCGTCGATGAGCACGCTGCAGTCAGTCCCACGGAGCTGATGGCAATGAATTCGCGGCGATTCATGAGGATTCCTCTTCGGGAAGCATACAACATGACGCGAATTCCATGACAAATTCAAACCTTTACAATACGATGGCGCGACAAGGAAGCCATCATGACGAGAATCCTGCTCCGTTCGGTCGCCGTGCTGCTAGCCATTGCTTTGCTACCTCCTGCTGAGGGTTTTAGCCAAAGCAAAAGTTCGGGCAAGAAACTGCTGTGGTCCGGCGTCGCTCTTGTTGGGGGTGGCGTGAGCGCGACAATCTATGGTGCTCACGCGCGTAATGAATTCGTCCCGCAATACGTTTCCAAGTCTTCCTGTTCACCAACGGGTGCCCTCACCACGGTTGCCAGCGCCAGCGGCGTGTTCTTTGGGCAGTCCGCTACAAGCTGCGTTCTGACTCCGACTCCGACCGCTTCCGGCGCTGTTACCGTAACTCCTGGTGGCTCAACTGTTAGCGGAAGCAGCGGAAACGAAGCGTCAAGTCCAACCTCCACGACGTCACTTTCCGGCTACAAACAAGTTGTCAGCGCGCGATGGTCGATAGTCGGACCTGCCGTAGGATCTGCGATTGGCGGCACAGTGATCGCGTTGTTGGGTGTAACGCATAGGAAGATCGCGCAGCGGGATGGTGGGTGGAGAGTTGCGGCGAATGGCAAAAGCGCCCGCCTTCTGTACAGTTGGTAAAGACAGTCCAACTCGCTGCCTGGCTCGGCGTGCTGCTCAGCGTGTTGTCGTTCGCTGCGCCGCCCGGCACGCTGGACGGCAAGTGGGTCATGCAAGGCGATGGCGGCTGGCAGCGTATCGAGTTTAACTTCGCGACCAGCGGGTCTACTGTCAAAGGTACGATCACGATGGGGCCTGGCCCGACTGCCTCCCGCAGACCAGCCGATGACTGGGAATACTTCTTCGAACCGGCAACATTCGCAATCCTGAACGGAAAACTCGACGGCTCAGCGCTGACTTTCGAGCAAAGTGTCATGCGCGCTGCCGGTCGTGCGCCGAACGAGATTCTGAGATACACGGGCAAAATCGACGGCGATACCATCACGTTTGTGCGCGAGTCGCACGAGATCGCGCGTGATGCATTTGTTCTCGGCAATCACCGCATCGGATTTGTCGCCACTCGGGCAACGGTTGCCGCGCCGCTTTCCGTGTCTTCCCATTTGCAGGAGCGTACTGCCCCTTCCAGGAACCGCAGCTCTAACGCGGCGGACATGCCAACCAATCTGCTGCTGATGTTTGATCACAACGACACGTGGCTGGTCAGCCCGGACGGCAGCGATCCGTTCAAATACGGCGCGAGTCAAGCCAACGAAGTGCTGAATGCGGCCGGCCGATTCGTCGAGAAGCTTCGTCCGACGGACCGGGTGGCTCTTGCCGACTTTGAACAAATGGTCCAATCCGTCGTCGAATGGCGCGACGTTCGGGGCTGGCGCCAAAGAGTCTCACTGGATTTGACGCGCCCTCCCACGGCGCAAAAGGATCTGTACGGAGCGGTACGCTGGGCACTGCAACAGCTGGGAAACCTGCAGGGCCGAAAGATCGCGGTTATCTACAGCGACGGTCGCGATGGACGCTTGAGTCCGCGCTGGCTTCGTTCGAAGGATACGGTCACTACGACAACACAAGCGTCTTCGAGCGAAAGGATCGCAACGCGGCCCGTCGGACCTGCAACGATCAATCCTTCGATTCAACTCCCTCAGGAAGTGCTCGATCCTCTCTTTGGTCTCCATGACGACGGAGAGGCTTCAGAATTCGAGCAGGTCGTTGCGGCCGTAGCGAACGCGGATATTGAGTTTTACTTTGTCGCCATCCAAACGACTCGAGAGCCCGAGTTTGGTCCCGCCCTTGTCGGCCGTCGCATCAGCGGTCTGTTTCCCGGTTCGAATGAGGCCATCGATCGTTACATTTCGGAGTCACGCCGGCGATTGGAAGTGCTGGCGGAAGCCTCCGGCGGAAAGGTGTTTTACGGTGAGACCGCGAAGGATGCCGCTGGAATCTACGAGTCGCTTCCGGACACGCTCGGTATCGGCCAAAAGGTAGTTGTGAAACCATGAGAAGCGTCATCGCATGGATATGCCTGGCATTGGCATTTCAGCAGACGGACAGTCTTCGTGTTGACGTGCTTCTTCAGCAGGTGGTGGTTACCGTTCGAGATGAAGCTGGAAACATTGTCCGCGGGCTGAATAAGGAAGATTTTGTGGTTGAAGAGGGCGGCGTTCGCCAGACGATCGCGCATTTTTCAGATGATCCCAACGCTCCAATCAGTCTGGGAATTCTCATCGACGTGACTGGGAGCATGGATAGCATGCCCGGCGGCGCGGAGACAGGCGTCCGGGCAGCCGCTGGGATCACGCGTGTTCTGCTGCATCGGCTGAAGCCGGAGGACGAAGTTGTTCTGATGACGTTTTCACAGAGAGTTGCCGTGCGGCAAACCTTTACGACGGATCACCTCCGGATGGAGGCTGCACTATCAAACCTTCAGCCCGAATCCGGGATCCGGGTTATTGGCAAGACCTTGAATCCGCTCACGGCGCTGCCTGCCGCATTCGAACAGGTGAAGAAGTCCCGTTATTCCAAACGAGCGCTGATCATCCTTACGGATGCTTACTTCAGCGACGACGTCGAAAAGGCGCGCAAGGAAATCCAACGCGCGGAAGTTCCGATCTTTACGTTTGCCATGCGTGGTGTGGACATCCCGCCGAGGGTTCAACCGTGTGCCGTCGCGTGTCATCAGTTTGAGCTGGTGCCGCCCGCTATTCTTTCGCCTCGCGGCGGCATGCTGGGCGGCATGCTGAACGTGACGCAGTCATTTCTGGCTGCGCTTGCACGAGAGAGCGGCGGCCGCTCCAGCATTTTTCAGGTGGATTTGCGAAACACCATGCAACGCATCAACGCCGCCATCGACGAGATTGCGGCAGAGCTGCGCGGCCAGTATGTCCTTGGCTACTATTCTTCCGATGCGTCTGCAAAGAACCGTGCCATTCGAGTCCGCACAACGTCATCGAGCCACATCATTCGTGTGCGACGCGAAGATCAACGGCTGAACCGGCCTTAGTTGATACTATTGACAATAGTATCGTTTTGGGTTAACTATTATTCCCATGAAACCAACACCCAAAGGATGGCCACGATTATCCACCGCTGTTTACTATGACGACCCTCGCGCCGCAATAGACTGGCTCTGCCGTGCATTCGGATTCGAAGTGCGATTGAAGGTCGAAGGCGACAACGGCAGGATTGAACACAGCGAACTGACCTACGGCGAAGCGGTGGTCATGGTGTCGCAGAGCGGCAAGCATCCGCGTGTGCCGCAGCTTCCTCCCGGTGCCAGTCCGCGTTCGGTCGGAGGCGCGAACACGCAGGCGTTGATGATGTATCTCGACGACGTCGATGCTCATTGCGCGCGCGCCCGTGCCGCCGGTGCGGTGATCCTGCAGGAACCGGAAGTGCACGACTACGGAACGGACTATTGGTCCGATCGCAGCTATGGCGCCCTCGATGTCGAAGGGCACATGTGGTGGTTCACGCAGCGCCTCCGCAATCCGCGGGGCGAATAGTCGATGCCCAGAGCGAACCTCAACTCCACTCTTGTTGCTTTAGCGGACAGGAATCGGCGGGCTGTAATCGACATCCTGAAGAAACAGCCCTGCCGGGCCGGCGAGATCGCCGACGCACTGGACCTGACTCCTCCGGCGTTGAGCCGTCACCTTCGGGTGTTGCGTCGAAGTGGACTGATTCATGAACAGGGTGTCGAAGAAGATGCGCGGGTCCGCATCTACCGTTTGAGAAAGGAACCGTTCGATCAACTGCGCTGCTGGCTTCGCGAGGTGGAAGCCTTCTGGGGCGATGAACTGGCCGCATTTCGCGATCACGTCGAACGGACAAAGAAACGCTGATGGCGGGCACTTCCGATGTTGTCACCGTAAGCGTCACAGTTGCGACAGATCCCGCCAATGCTTTCCGGATTTTTACCGAAGAGACCAACCTCTGGTGGCGGAGCGGGCCCCGCTTTCGCATCGCCGGCAAACAAACCGGAGTCGTTCGCTTCGAACCGCAGCTCGGTGGACGATTTCTTGAAGAGGTCCGGGCTCCTTCGGGTCCAAAGCTGTTTACGATCGGAACAATCACCGCGTGGGATCCGCCTGATCGATTTGAGTTCGAGTGGCGCGGCGTGAACTTTGCTCCAGGTGAAAGTACTCAGGTGCAGGTCACGTTCGAGGCCGCCGGCTCTAAAACGCTCGTGACTGTAAGGCACTCGGGTTGGTCCACACTCCGCCCCGATCATCCCGTCCGTCATGGCCAGCAAGGCTCGGACTTTATCCGAAGAACCGGACTCTGGTGGGGCGATCTGATGACCTCCTTGCGTGAACTGGTAGCCGGTGGCGACTGAAAATTGCGAACCGACTCGTTTACGACGATTTATTGAGGCGTTCGAGAATCAATTCGAGCGTGCGGTTGTGCCGATCGAGGGCGGCAAGCAGGTCGCGTTTGAACTGGCGATCTTCTTCGCGCCATTGTTCGGATTTTTCTTTCATTTCCGACTGGAACGTTTCTCGGCGTTTCTCAAACTCCTCTCGCGCAGGCCCTGTGCTGATCATACCCGCGGATCGCGCCGACCAACGGCCCTGGAGTTCTTTATTCCGTTCAGACATCTCATCGTGTTGTTCTACTCGGCGGTTCAGCGCTTTTGCGATCTCCTGTAACGCATTAGTCATGTCATCCGTCATTGCGACCTTCTTTCCGGGAATGCATTGAGTAATTGGGTAAATGAAAGAATACGGAGATCGGGTTACTCCACAATTCAAATTCGAGATTCGAGAATTGTTAATCGATATTGTCGGACAAATGGAGCACGACGAGGCGGACGCTATACTTCTCCATCTATGAAATCATATCGTGAAGAACTGGTTCTGGAAACGAAGACCAAAAAGGCATTCATCAACATCACGCCGCAGGTGGAGACGGCGCTCCGGAAGAGTGGAATTCAGGAGGGATTGTGTCTGGTCAATCCGATGCACATTACCGCCAGCGTCTACATCAATGACGACGAACGGGGGCTTCTGAAGGATTACGAGGACTTTCTGGAGAAACTGGTGCCGCATGGTCCCATTGAAAATTATCGGCACAACGATACGGGCGAAGACAACGCCGACGCGCATATCAAACGCCAGGTCATGGGAAGGGAGGTCGTGGTTGCCGTCACGAATGCGAAACTGGATTTCGGCCCTTGGGAGCAGATCTTTTACGGCGAATTTGACGGCCAGCGGAAAAAGCGAGTGCTGATCAAAATTATCGGCGAGTAATTCGGGTAACCAACAACCGCTTCGCCTAGTTGCTTCGGACGTGCCGGTTAAAGAAATTGAAGATCAGGCCGGCGCCACGCTGGATGGTGCCGGAATGGTCGGCTCCCGGGATCTCGTGGTATTCGTAAGGCATTCCCAACGCTTTCATTTCGTCGACCCATGACAGGATGCGGCCGACTGGAATGAGTTCGTCGTTCGCTCCATGAAGGATGATCATGGGCATCGTTGGAATTTCATCCAGTTCCTGCGGCCGGTGTCCGATGGTGATCGCCGGAGCCGATGCGCCGACCGCAGCCCAGATGTTTCGATACTTGATTCCGAGATGGATGGCTCCTGCACCGCCCATCGACTGTCCGAGGATGTAGATGCGGTTCTCATCGATATTGAAGTCCTGGCGCACGCGGTCGAGAACGTTCATCGCATCCTTCTCGCTCAGAGCGGCCAGGTTGGGCGGATTCTCGTTCGCTCTTTCGGCTCCCGCTCCCCAATAACCTTTGTCGTCGTAGCCGCTGGGAGCGGCAACGATGTAGCCGCCTTTTTCGGCATCGGCGACAAGGCCGCCAACCAGATAGGATATCGGTGCGCCTCTTCATGTTGCTGTGCAACTCCTGGCAATCAAGGCGCTCGAAGAATCTTCAGGTCCAATGTCAGCGTCGCCGATTCGCCCACGGTAATGTGAGGTGCGGCAGCTTCGAGTCTTTTCATGAAATCGGGATCGAAAAACGAATTCGCATCCGAGGGAGGAATGGCAATATCCGGTAAGCACCTGGTGGAACGGCGGGAATGCTGAATTGTCCATCGCTTACAGTCACGGTGACCTTGTAAAGATCGAGCCGGTCTCGATTGTCGGGAACCAGCATGATCTGACTGACGCCTGCCACCTTTTGATTGTCGTCTCTGACGATTCCGTGGATATCCCCTGGGCTTCTCGAAAGCACAACCTGCAGTTCTTCCAAGACGGGACCGCTCAAATGAAGGGGGTTCGTCAGCAGGTCTGTTCCGCCCAGACGGGCCTCCTTGATAAAGACACGCAGCCCACCGTTGCCTCCGACGAGGGGACTGAGGCCTGGGATGGAAACGCGGTACTCCCCCGGATTGATTCCGTCGATGCGAAATGTTCCGTCCGCTTGTACCGTCGCAGGAAGGGTAGGCATAGAAAAATTCGGGGCAGAGTTGGCGGGAACGAGATATATCGAGAACGGTCCGTCGTTTGGTGAGCCAGTTGATGCTGTTCCTTCGATCCGCATCCGTCCCTGGATCGAAATGAGGGGCTGTATTTTTACGACGACATTCTCGACGTCGGCGTCACGGACGTCGACAGCCGTGATTCCCGCGGGTCTTGCAGCAGATGGTGCGCGAGGGTTGACGGTGCCGCCAGGTAATTGTGCGCGGATCCAATACGCACCTGGAGAAACATTAAGCAATTCAAAGGTGCCGCTGTCGCGATCGTAGGGGGCGCTTGACGATGTGATGCTTCCGAACGATTGTTCGCGAGAAACGATCGTTATGATCGCGTTTATCGGAGATTGCCCCGTAGCGGAATCCACGACTCGTCCTCGAATCGTGTGCGAGCCTTGTGATGAAACTCGAAAGTCCATCGCACTGACCTCACGTCCCGGCTGGACTTCAAATGCCACGGCACGATCCAGTTCCGTTTGTCCGGGATAGAACATTCGTGTAGTCAAACGCGAGGCCTCGGTGCTCAGGTAATACTTGCCCGGCATGACGTCAGTAAGGCGATACTCTCCGCGCTCGTTCGTCGGCGCGGACCCCATCGGGGACAGATTCTTTCGGCCGCCGATTGAGTAGGTGGGATGAAAAAGAGTCAGCGCTATTCCGGCGACCGGCTTCCCAGCATCGTCCGTAACTCGGCCGCTCACAATGCCCGACGGCATGAGGTGAAAGGTCGTATTCGCGGGGCGTCCAGCCTCGACCGGAAGCATAATGTCGGCGGTGCCGTATGGAGAGCTTCCCACCTGCTGCCGGGTGTAGCCATCTGCAAAGACGCTTACCACGTACGTTCCGGGTTCGACGTTCGGAAGAACGAATCGGCCCGCGCTGTCGGTGGATGCCGTCAGATTTTGTGCGGATTGAGACTTCCTCGCACTGACATGCGCACCGGCCACAGGCTGATTTGTGGTACTGCTGACGACCAGTCCTTCAATTGACGGATTTGGTGTCTGCAACAGGAAAATCAGCGACGCTACGATCGCAGCAAGGGTAATGATTCACCTCGAAGTTGCTCGGGGGCTTCATTACCTTTATCGCAAAAGGCGAGGACACGCGAGATTTATTGGGAACGAAGGAATGCCAATAAGTCCGCGAGTCCAGGCTGTGGTGAAAATTCCCCTCCTTGGCCAAGGAGGGGTGGCTGCGGCATTAATAAAAAAGGTGCGAAGCGACCAAAGCTGCCGCAGACGGGGTGGTTGGATCAATTACCGCTGATAATCAGTGGAATATTGAACCAACCGCCCCGTCCGCTCCCGTCTATGGATGCTTCGCGTCATTTCGATTAATGGTCGCGTCCACTCCGCCTTCACCAAGGCGGGGAATTTGCGGTGCTACGGATATTGGAAGTAGCCCTCACGGTGGGTGACAACACGTCCCTGCCCCGGTTCGCCGGATGTTACGCGGATCTTTCGGTAGATGGCCCTCTCGGTGACGTGATTCGAGACATATCCCAATACGTATTGAGTGTGCGCTTCTTCCATCACCCTGTTGACCGCAAATTGAATATCGGCGTCGGATCTTCCGCCGTAGATATCACCGCCTGTCGCGGACGTATATTGGGACAGGATGCGCAACGGGCCTTCCAGCAGGGCCGCGGGAAGTGCGATGGCGAAGACCTGAATATTGTTTTGGAGAAGAAAATCCTTATTTGATGCGAATGAGTAGACCGCGCGTTGTTCATCAACCTGGTCGTCGGATATGACGATGATCACTTTGCGTTGTTCCGGCGCGCGTGTGCGAAGCGTTACGGCCGCTCGACGGATTGCAGAATGAAGGACGCGGCTAGGTCGTCCAGCTGAGGGCCGCTGATCGATGGTGGGAATGCCGGTGCTGCGTCCCGTCGGACCGTTCTTTGCGGATTTGAAAATCCCACCCAGAAAACGAAGCCAGCCGGGACGGGTATCGAATACAGGATTTGGAGAGTCATCTTCCGGGCGTTGCCGCGCAATTTCCGCAACCGAAATGAACCGATTTTCTACTTCATGAAGGTCTTTGGAGAAGGGAGCCAATTCCCAAACGGCGTTGTCGTAACGATAGAGAGCGACTTCATCTTCGGACCTGACGCCTTGCAGCAACTGCGGAAACGCGGCAACGGCTCGATTCAAGTCGCGAGTGTCCATCGCATCGTCAAACAGGATCGCGATCGATAATGGCGGAATATCTGTCGAGAAATTGCTGATGCTTTGTTTCGCGCCGTCTTCAAATACGGCGAAGTCGGTTTCGGTAAGCCCGGAAATCAGATTGCCATTGTTATCTCGCACCGAAACCGGGACGACAACAAGATCAACCCTGGCGCGAATCTGACTTTCAATTTCCTCAGCGGCAAGAAAGATAACGGCAACCGTAAGAATGGCCAGAATTCGCATCCGTGCCTTAGACGTTGCACTCGGCAAACGGAAGCACGGATGTTGTTCAATGGGCCGGAGGCCCATAAGCTTATAGCCGCGGCCGTGAGGCCGGGGAAGTTTATTGCGCGTGATTCAGGCCCGGAGGGCCGTAAGCTGCTGGCGCGATGGCTTGCGGGCCTACGGCCCTGACACCAGCCGTCAACCCTGTCCCCGGCCTGACGGCCGCGGCTATACGCTTTAGGGCCTCCGGCCAAATGAGGTTCAGGGACGCGAGGCTGTCCATGTGCCTGTTGCGTGACCTCCAAAATCTGCGGTTCCGGACATCGCCTGGACGCCTGGTTTTCCAACGAGTGTTACGGGAAGTGTTTGCAGCAGACCCGACAGTTTAAATTCTGTTGCAGAAAGTGTGCCCGTGAGTTTCACCAATCCGCGTTCGGAGTCTGCGTCTGCCGAGAGAACGCTGCCTGTCAGAGTCACGGATAGCGTGGCTTTCACGGGACCGTCCGGTGTTTGGACAATCAGGTTCCAATCGCCAGTCACGTCTTTGTAACCTGTTGGGGAAGGTTTGGCCGGAGCGGGTTGGTGCACCGGGCGCAGCTGAGATGTCGGCGGGACGACGTTTACCATCCGCATATACGTCACAAGATTTCCGTAGTGTTCAAACGCATGCGCGACGTGGAAGGAGAGCGTGGTGATTTTGGGAATCTGCATCGTGAGTTGGCGCGTTCCTTCACCTCCCGCCTCGAACTTCACGAGTGCGGAACCGGCCGCATCGGTCATGCTGCCGTAGACCTGATCGCAATATGTAAACGATTCTGCCAGTGCCTTCGTTAATTCCGGTTTCGTCTGTGCTCGGCGTTCCCATCCAGTCTCCATGGGTGGATCCTGCCCCGCCACGATGGAACAAATGCGGTAGTTTGCATCCGCGAGGTGGCCGATGAATTGGCCGAACGTCCGCACGTCCGCACCTTGAGTGGCGCGAAAGTTGTATTTGTCCTCGGGCATCGTGGCTGCTGTGCCTGTCAGAATGTTTTTGATCAGGCCGTAGGTGGATCGCGCGCCGTCGGAAAACGGATTCCCGGATCCGGGTTGGACCTGAGCGAACGAGGTTGTGATTAATCCGAGGATGAGGAGAACGCGCAGCATTTTCATGGTTAGTTCGCGGTCGGTAAACGATCGAGATGGTCGATGACGATGTTCTGGTAAGTGCGTTTGCCCGGCTCCAGCTTCAAACCAAGCGCGTTAATGGAATCCGCGATTCGAATGGGCGGCGCGCCGGGCGACGGAGCACCATAGTCAAACTGAAAGTCGAATCTGCCGGAGAGTCCGGAGTCATCGACAATCGGCTTATCCACCAGCCATGCCGCCGTAGCATCAAGTGCAGCGTTTGAAATTCCCGGATTGCTGAGAGCTGTTCGTGCCGCCACCGTCTTCGCCACTTGTGCCACGTTATTGATCATCGCGAGCAGTTCCGCCATGGTCATCGCGCGGCACATGCGGTGTCCGGATTCCATCGTGCATCGACCCGGACCCGTGCCCTCTGAGCGTTGCAGTTTCGATTCTCCCGATCCGGATTGAAGCTCATAGATCGCACGCACTTCTTCCTGTTCGTGAACGACCAGTTTGAATCGACTGGCGAGGAGCGATTGCAGCATTTCCGGGAACTGATCCTTCGTTGCTCCGGCCGGAAGCTTCGCTTGAATATCGAAGAATATGCCCCGGGACGCTTCGGGGAAATTGACCACCTGGTCTTCCAGAACACCAAATGCTCGCGTGATGAGCATGATCGGAGACTGACCTTTGATGTCTGCCATCGCATTGTCGACGTTCACACTGGAATGGCCCGTCCGGATGATGTCGCCGAGATTCATGTCGAGCAGCTTGATACTCGCGACCTCGAATTGGGGGACTGGTGTCGCCTGCGTTGTCAGAAAAGTAGAGAAAGCAGCAAAAAGGAAGGTGAGCATGCTCGGATACTGCCGGGCGCTAGCGTTTGCTGTCAAGTTTTCTGCTACTTTAATTACTATGCATTCCGACGCGTTTGTTTTCTTCGGCGCTACCGGTGATCTCGCTTACAAGGCGATATTCCCGGCCTTGCAGGCGATGGTCCGGCGTGGACATCTCGATATGCCCATCATCGGCGTCGCCAAATCCAGTTGGAGTGTGGAGCAGTTCAAAGCGCGTGCGCGCGAGAGCGTGGAAAAGCACGGCGGGTTGGATGCGGAGGCGTTCGCAAAGCTCACATCGAAGTTTCAATATGTTGACGGCGATTACGCCGATCCGGCCACCTACAGTCGGATCCGTCAGGCTCTCGGCAGCGCGTCCAACCCGCTTCATTATCTGGCGATTCCTCCCAGCATGTTTGCAACGGTGGCGGAAGGCCTCGCGAAGTCCGGTTGCGACAAAGGCGCGCGCATCGTGGTTGAAAAGCCGTTTGGCCGTGATCTGGAATCGGCGAGAGAGCTGAACCGCATTCTGCACGAGTACTTCCCGGAGCCGGCGATCTGGAGAATCGATCACTTTCTGGGAAAGGAACCGGTTCAAAACCTGCTCTATTTTCGCTTTGCCAATTCGTTTCTCGAGCCGATCTGGAATCGGAACTACGTCTCCGATGTGCAGATCACTCTCGCTGAGAGTTTTGGCGTACAAGGGCGCGGCCGCTTTTATGAGGAAGTCGGGGCGATCCGCGATGTGGTGCAGAACCACCTTTTACAAGTACTCGCTCTTTTGGCGATGGACGTTCCCATTGCCCAGGATGCGGAATCGATGCGCGACGAAAAGTTGCGACTCTTTAAAGCCATTCGGCCGCTCGTGCCTGCCGACGTGGTGCGCGGGCAGTTTCTCGGATATCGAAAGGAAGAGGGAGTGGCGGCGGATTCTCAAGTGGAGACATTTGCAGCGCTGCGCCTGCACATCGATACATGGCGATGGTCCCACGTTCCTTTTTATATAAGGACAGGCAAGAAACTTCCTGTGACGGCTACAGAAGTTCTGGTTCGGCTGAAGCGTCCACCGCAGACGATCTTTGACAAGATCCCTCCGGAACATGCCAATTACTTTCGCTTTCGCGTCAGCCCGGAAGTGGTGATTTCTGTTGGTGCCCGCGTCAAACGCGCGGGAGAAGCGATGACCGGCGAGGACATCGAACTCGATGCGAGTCGTCAGAGTGGCGACGACATGCTGCCGTATGAGCGGCTGCTTGGTGATGCCATTCGGGGAGATGCGTCACTCTTTGCCCGGCAGGATAGCGTTGAAGCGGCATGGCGTGTGATTAACCCGATTCTGGGTAATGTCACTCCCATTCATCAGTACGGCGAAAATACGTGGGGCCCCGCCGAAGCGGACCGCATTATCGGCGGGGCGGGTTGGCACAACCCATCGTAAAAGTCTTTGCTGTCAGGCGGAGAAGGGGCGCCTGAATTTAATGATCCGTTCTCGCTTGCGCTCTTCTTCAAGGTCGCGTGTCCTGGCGCGAAGCAGATCTTCCAGGGAAACCGATCCCACGACAACTCCGTCGCCACGTTCCATGACCGGCAATTTGGTTCGGCCGGTTTCCGCCATTCGATAGACCACAACGCGCAACGGCTCGTCCGTAAATGCGCGAACTTTCGCAGGCGCATCGTCCAGTTTGTCGTCCCTGTTCTGCATGACATCCCGCACAAACAGGATTTCCAGCGGATCGATCGCATATTCGCGGCTCAGGTGGAAGCCCCGCCGGCTGATCTTCTCCGTCAGAATTGAACGTTTCATCACCAGGACAGTAAAGGCGTAAGCCACCATCACGGCAATGAACAACGGAAGCAGCGAATTCAAGTCGTGCGTCAGTTCAATGACAAAGATGACAGCCGTGAACGGCACGCGCATGGTTCCGCCAAGAATGGCGCCCATGCTGATCAGTGGCCAGAAGCCGACGCCTTCATTCGGAAAGATCATTCCTTCAACGCCGCCGAGCGCCCCGCCGATCATCAACAGGGGGGCGAGTACACCGCCCGAGGTTCCCGATCCCAGTGCGAGGGCCCAGATTGCGGATTTCACGACAAGTACGCCGATGATGACGTTACGTGGGACATCGCCTTCAATCAGATTGCCGATCGTTTCGTAGCCGACGCCCAGGGCCTGCGGGAAGATGAGACCGCCAAGACCGATCAGAAGGCCTCCGATGGCGGGCCACCACATCCAATGAATAGGCAGCTTCTGAAACATGTCTTCCGACCAATAAACAAAACTCGTCAGCAACGTCGACAGTGCCCCTGCCAGAAGCCCGGCCACGGCGCAAAGCAGTAAACCTTCAGGCGAGACATTCGGTGGATGGACAGGAACCGGAAAGAGCGGACCGAGTCCGAGGATATAGCGTCGAAGCACTGCAGCAATTGCGCTCGCGATCGAGACAGGGATCAGGCTGCGCGGCTTCCACTCAAACAGAAGCAACTCTGCCGCAAGCATTGTCGCTGCGATGGGAGATGCAAAAGTTGCGGACATTCCCGCTGCTGCGCCCGCCACCAGAAGCGTCTTGCGCTCGGTGCTCGTCAGGTGGAACAGCTGCGCGGCCATCGATCCGAAGGCGCCGCCCGTCATGATGATCGGTCCTTCCGCCCCGAAGGGACCACCCGAACCGATCGAGATCGCCGAGGAAACCGGTTTCAGGATCGCCAGTTTGGGTTCAACGCGGCTGCCGTTTAGAAGGATTGCTTCGATGGCTTCGGGAATGCCGTGGCCCCGGATACGTTCGGATCCGTACCGGGCCATAAGGCCTATGATGAGTCCACCGATCACCGGCACGGCGAGCAGAAAGATTCCGAGATGATTGCCGTCCGGCTGGGATGGCGCGGTACTCAGGCGCTGATAAAAGAAGATGTTCGTAAACAGAGCAATCAGCTTTAACAGGCCCAGCGCGACAAACGCACTGATCGCGCCGACGACGGCTGCGATTCCGGATATTTTCAGTATGCGGGGGGTAGTGGTGAAGTCACCAAGCTCGTGAGATATGGCTTTTCCGTTGTTTTTTGACATCAGTCCTTCGTTGTTGGGGGCGAGTCACGAAAGACAGTATATCGTATTACGATATGATTTTGAAACGGAGAATGCTGTCAGGTCCTACAGCCGCTGCTGCGGCTTTCGTAGTCATTGCGGATTCTGTATGACATATTGCGGAGTGCACACGCAATGGCCGCCAATGCGCGATGTGCGATATGTCATACGCAATCACCAATAAACATGCGCGATGCAAAAATTTCCGATTCGCAATTCGCAATTGAACCACCGCGAATTGTTCATTGCCGGTCCAATAACGAATCGCTGATCAACTGCCTGGAGCGGCACTGCGGTCTCGCGAGCAGCGAGGCGGAAAAGTTGATTGCGTTTGGTGGTGTCTACATCGATCGCAAGCGGGCTCATGCAGATCGTGCCTTGGTGGCAGATCAGTCCATCCGGGTACACCTCGAACCGAAACGATTTCCGGTCAGCGGAATTGATTGGCGGGGCACCATCGTTCGGGAGTGTGACGAATTTATAGTGATCCATAAGCCCGCAGGCGTTCCGGTCCACCCCACACTCGACAACCGGATTGAAAACCTTGTCCATCAGTTGAATGTTTCGCAGGGTTTGTCTCTTCGGGTGACCCAACGGCTGGATACGGACGTGAGCGGCTTGATAGTTTTTGCAAAGACCCGCGCGTTCCAGGCCTGGTTCAACGGCCTTCTTGTCGAACGGAGAGTCCGGAAGCGATATCGGGCGGTCGTCGATAAGAGGCCGGAGCCCGGGAAATATGTGCATTACATGGAGCGATCGGCGCGGAGTCCGAAAACGGTCAGTGTTGAGAATCATGAGGACTGGCTGCCCTGCGCGTTGACTATTGTTCGCGTGGAGCTGATCGATGATGTGTTTGACCTGGAGATCGATCTCGAGACCGGCAGGACCCATCAGATTCGCGCGCAACTGTCCGCCTTAGGAAGTCCCATTATCGGCGACAACCTTTATGGCGGAGCGGCCGGCACGGCGGGGATCCGACTCTTCAGCGCATCGGTGTCATGGCAGGACGATGATGGACAGGTATTTACGTTTGAGTTAGAGCCCCCGTGGGATCGTCACTCGCGGGCATAAAAGCCCGCGCCTACGAGACACGCGACGCAATCGCCAATGACATTTTTATGCGCCTCGACGCAGTTCGATCTCACCGAACCTCGTTCCGAGATAATCGAGTGCCGGAGCAACAAGCGCTGGATCGAACTGAGTTCCGGCGCAGCGCAGGACCTCCGCCGCCGCGGCCTGAAACGGAACGGGGGTGTTGTAGGGGCGCTTGTAGCAAAGCGCATCGATGGTATCGACGATCGCGAAGATGCGGGCGCCGATCGGGATCTCCGTTCCGCCCAGACCTCGCGGATAGCCTTTGCCATCGAAGCGTTCATGGTGCGAGTACACCACATCGGTTGCGGGCTGCAGGAAGTCGATGTTGCTGAGAAATTCCTTGCCGTACTCGGCATGCCGTTGCATCACGGTCCATTCGGAGTCTGTCAGTTTTGACGGCTTGAGGAGAATGGCGTCGGGAATTTTCAGTTTGCCGATGTCGTGCAGAAATGCGCCTTGTTCGATGTGAATGAGTTCGGATTCCGGAATCCCGATATGCCTTGCGATACCGAGCGTGCACTCCGCGACGCGCATACAGTGTCCGCCGGTGCTTTGATCGCGAAAGTCCATGGCCAGCCCCAATGCGTGCAGTGTGGCGCTATGGAGATGGGCGAGGTTGCGGAGAGCATCATTCAGATCCGCGGTTTTCTGCGTCACCATATTTTCGAGATGCATACGGTACGCTGAGTTTTCCTGCACCAGCTGGCGGTGCTCCAGAGCTCGGGCGAGTGCAGTATTCATTAACAGAATGTCGACAGGTTTGAGCAGAAAGTCGACCGCACCCTGTTTCATCAGTTCGATGGCCCGCCGGGTTTCGTTCATCGCTGTCAGGAAGACCACTTCGACGGTTGGATCGATCTTCTTGAAATCCACAAGGAGGTCTGCGCCGGTCTTGCCGGGCATGTGAAAGTCGAGGAGGCAGAGATCCGGAGAGAACTGCGTGAACAGGTATCCGGCCTTGAGCGGGTCGGAAGTCGCCGCGACTTCGTAGCCTTTCAAGGCAAGGCAGTCCTGGAGAAACTTTACGACCGTGGTGTCGTCATCGACTACCAGAATGCGCACTTGCTTTTTCATGATCTTCCTTCCGTTCACTCAGCTGCAGGGGCAAAGCAAACCAGAAATCGCTTCCTCGCCCAACGGTGCTTTCGACTCCGATTCTGCCACCGTGAGCTTCAATCGCCATTTTGCAGAACGTGAGTCCGAGGCCCGACGAGTACATGTGACGCTGCTTGCGGGCGGTCACCTGTTCAAATTTTGAGAACACGTTTGTCTGATGTTCCAGCGGTATGCCTGGTCCGTTGTCGCTGACGACGACCATGACTTCGTTGGCTTCCTGACGCAGACGGATACGGATCTCTCCGTCTTCCGGACTGAACCTCAACGCATTCGCGACAAGGTTCGTGACGACGCGGCCGACGAGCCCGCCGTCGCAGTTCCACGTCAGCGCGTCGCCTTCGATATGCACAAGGATCTGCTTCAACTCCGCCTGGGAAGCGAGGGGGCGGATCGCCTCCTGGATGACCTGACGCAGATCGCATTGCGTGATTTGAAGGGGAATGCGCCCGGACTCCATTCGACTGACGTCCAGGATGGCGCTGAGCATTTCCACCATCCATGTGGCGCTCGTGTAGGCATTATCCAGGTAGCGACTCTCGCGTTCGTTCAATCGGTCAGCCAGGGACGGCTGGAGCAATTCCAAATAACCTTTGATTCCGCTGAGAGGCGAACGAAGATCATGCACGAGCATGTGCGTCAGGTCATCGCGAAGCCGTTCGAGAACTTTCAGCTTCGAAAGATTGTCCTGAACCTGATCGAACAACTGCTTGGTAAAAATCGCATTGCGAGCGCGAAGCATCACGTCTTCGCGATCGATGGGTTTGGTTAAGAAATCATTCGCACCCGCCTTAATACCCATGAGTCGCGCCACGCGATCGGTGACCGAGGTAATCAGAATCACGGGAATGGCTGCGGTTGCGGGGTTGCCTTTCAGTTGACGGCAAACCTCGAACCCATCCATCACGGGCATCATTACGTCCAGCAGGATTACATCCGGCGGATCGTTAACAACGGCGACCAGTGCTTCCTGGCCGTTGGCCGCCTCGGCGACAGTATGTCCTTCGATGGAAAGCAGGTCATTCAGCAGTTCACGGTTATGGGGTTCGTCATCGACAACAAGAATTCTGCCGGTCGGATTCATACTGCACTCCGAATAAATGGGCGAAGAGTCGCCGGGAGTTGCGCCGCCTTAATGGGTTTTGTCATATACGAATCACAACCCGCGGAAATGGCGCGTTCTTTATCTCCCTTCATCGCGTTGGCGCTCAGAACGACGATCGGAATATCTTTGGTTTTCGAGTTACTCTTCAGGCGCCGAGTGGCTTCGAGGCCATCCATGCCCGGAAGACTGATGTCCATCAGGATCAGGTTCGGTTTACTTTCCTGTGCGATCGCGATCCCTTGTTCCGCTTCACTGGCCTGAAGGACGTCGTAGCCGGATGCCTCGAGAACATCAGTCACGAGTTCCATGTTCATCGGATTGTCTTCAATGACCAGAATGGCGTGCTTCATAGTTATGCGTGTGCCGTCGCCCGTTTCAATTCACCGAGCAGGCTTTCTTTCGCGGCTTTCGACGCGACTGCCGTGACTCGATCGTTCAGCCATTGCCGGTTTTCCGCCGTCAAATCCTTGCCGGTGAAAACAACAATCGGAATATCCGTTGCCCCGGGATCGCTGCGAAGTTCGCTGACGACGGCGAATCCGTCCATTTCGGGCATCATGAGATCGAGAACGATGAGTCCCGGATGATGGAGTAGCGCCATTTCGATGCACTGCCTGCCGTTGTACGCCTTCAGGACGCGAAAGCCCTGGCTCTCCAATACATCCGAAACATATTCGACCGTTGGCGGTTCATCGTCGACCACCAGCACAAGATCACGCTCGTTTTTTGTCGTAGCCATCATGCGACGGACCGCATCGATGAGCTGTGTACGGTTGACGGGTTTAACCAGCCATTCGGAAACGCCCATGCTGAAACCGAGCGACCGATCTTCGGTAATCGACACGACAATGACCGGAATTCCTTTGGTGTCTTCCGACGCCCGCAGCTCTTCCAGAAACTGCCAGCCATCCTTGCCCGGCAACATGATGTCCAGCGTGATCGCATCCGGTTTCAGCGTGCGCGCGATTTGCAGCGCCTGTTCCGCATTACTGGCAACCGCAATGTCGTACCCCGCTTCGGAGAGGTGCAGGTTGATCAGGTGTGACGCCACGGATTCATCTTCAACAACCAGAACGAGCGGCCGCTCCCGGGTGACTTTCTTTTGCGCATTCCTTCGGCTTACCAGGAAGTCCGATGCGCTCTTTGCCGCAACCGGAGCCGGCTGCAGGGACGGCAAAATGAATTTGAACACGCTGCCGTGACCTTCATCGCTCTCGACCCAGATCCGTCCGCCATGCAGTTCCACCAGCTTTCGCGTCAGCGCGAGACCCAGTCCCGTGCCCTGTTGTTTGCGTGCGTAGCTGTGATCGAGTTGTACGAATTCGGCGAAAATCCGTTCACGATCCTCCGGACTGATTCCAATTCCCGTATCCGCAACCGACATGCACAGAGCGCGGCCGGACTCGCGATCCTCGATGACAGCCGCCACATTGATCCTGCCGCCGTCCGGTGTGAACTTGATGGCATTGCTCAGCAGGTTGTACATGACTTGCTTGAACATCTTGGGATCAGCCGTGATGGTGAGCGAGCCATCCATCGCCATGGAATCGATCGACAGTTGGATGTGCTTCTGATTGGCGAGAGTTCTGACGACGTTCGAGACATCATTGAGGGCCACGGAGACATCGAAGTCGGATGGGTCGAGGTCCATCTTGCCGGCTTCGACTTTGGAGAGATCGAGGATGTCGTTGATCAACTGAAGCAGATGCCGCCCGCTGGTGAGGATATTACCGGCGTAGCGATGCTGCTTGGGATTCAGGCTTCCGAATGTGCCTTCGGTCAGGAGTTCGGAGAAACCGATAATTGCGTTCAGTGGTGTTCGCAACTCATGGCTCATGCTTGCGAGGAACTGCGATTTCGCCTGATTGGCGTTTTCGGCGATTTCCCGGGCGTCCTTCAACTCTTCTTCAATGCGTTTGTTTTCGCTGATGTCCCGCGCGACTGCATACATCAGGTCCTGGTTCGGAACAGAACTCCATTGCAGCCAACGATAAGACCCGTCCTTGCAGCGATAGCGGTTTGAAAAATTCACAACAGTTCCGCCCGCCGAGAGCTTTTCGGATTGCCGGATCGTTTCGGCTCTATCGTCAGGATGAACGAAATCCAGAAATGGCTGACCGAGCATTTCTTCCGGCGAATGGCCCAGGGTGCGTTCGAACGAAGGATTCACCCATTTGAAATAGCCGTCAAAGCCGGCCGTACAGAACATGTCGACTGAGAGCATGAGGAAGCGATCGCGCTCCTCTTCGGTTTCTCTTTGCCGCCGGGTTCTTTCCTCGAGATCGGCAGCCATTTGATTGAACGCTTTCGCGAGCTGGCCAATTTCGTCGTGTCGCTGAATGTTGACCCGATAATTCAGCGCGCCATTGCCGATTTTCGTCGCTCCTTCGGCGAGTGACTTCAAAGGCCGGCGAATGCTGATATCGAAGAGAATTCCGCCCATCCCGACCAGAACGAACGCCAAAACCATTCCGGCGAATATCGCCCGTGCCACCCAGCGGCCTTGTTGTACGCCATGTTCAGTAAGAACGGCGGCCTGTGCCTTTTCCTCGCGTTTCCAGTCGTCCACGCGTTCTTTGATTTTGTCCATTCCGAGCTTCGCGGCATGGACCTGGCTGGTGTCCCGAAGGTCTGTGATGCGGGTCAGGTATTGAACGTGTTCGTCGAGCAGCGAACGCAGTTCAGTGAGCCTTGTAGTGGAATCACTGTCCGCAGATGTTTTGGTTTGCAGATCATCAAAGATGACGGAAAGGTGCGAGACCGACTCGTGAAAGGGAGAGAGGAGTTCCGCATCGCCGATCAGGAGAAAACTCTGCGTACTCGTTTCGATGTGGAGCAGCGTGTTCAGCAGGTCGCTCAGCTTTGCATCGATTTCATTGACCCGGCGGAGTTCGTTGCGGGTCTGGGTAAAATCCTGGAAGGTGCTGCGTGAGGCCACGCCGATCGCGAGGACAGTAAGGAGGATGAAGGCGAGCATCGCTCCAATCCGTTTTCCGATAGACGACTTCATCCCACTGTCCTTTGTTTACAAGACTTTCTGTGAGGCTAAGTGAAAAAGCTGTATTTGTCTTGCCGGAAAGATATGGCGAATGTGTAGGTAGAACAGGCAGTCCAAATTACGCAGAAACCTGACAGGCAGGGCTCTTCGTCGGGGATTTGCGAGGTTTTTCCGTGATCAGGAGACTTTTCGGTCCTGCATCAGACCCATTCGGACGGCATAACGGACGATGTCGACACGGCTGTGAAGGTCGAGCTTTTCCATCAGCCTGGATTTGTAAGTGTCGATCGTCTTGATGCTGATATTCAGAATGTTGGCGATTTCCTTATTGGTATGGCCCCAGGCGATCAAGCGAAGTACCTCGCTTTCACGCTCGCTCAGTTCGGTGCCGGGCATCGCATCTCGAGAAGTGGCGGGTTTATTCACATATCGTTCCAGCACCTTGTCGGCGTCCGACAGAGCGAGATGGACGCCGCCACTGGCTACGGTTCGAATCGATTGGATCAGTTCCTTAGCGGCGCAGCGCTTGAGCACATATCCGGAGGCGCCGGCTTTCAGCAATTCCTGAACATAAGTGGGATCTTCGTAAACCGTGAGTGCCATCACCTTCACATGGGGTTGCTGGGCCTTGATGCGTTGCGTCGCTTCCGCGCCGTTGCAATCGGGCATCGAAACATCCATGACGACGACATCAGGCTGGAGCTGCAGGGCCCGGTCGCAGGCTTCCAATCCTGTAGCTGCTTCACCGACGACGGTGATGTCGTGTTCGGCGGAAAGCAGTGCCCGAAGGCCTTCCCGGACGATGACGTGATCGTCAACCAGCAGAACTCGAATGGTGCGCTCAGTCGCAGCAGGGTCACTCATCGGTTAATCCTCCCGTTCGTCCGATCGGAACTCGAACATAAACACTGGTACCGTTTCCGACGGACGATTCGATATTGAAACTGCCGCCGATAAGAATGGCGCGCTCCTCCATGCCGAGCAGTCCCAGCCGGCGCTGAATGTCGGGGCCCATCAGCGTTTCCGTCTCGAACCCGATGCCATCATCCTCGACGATCACTCGAAGTTCCTGGCCCCGTCTCTCCAGGTGCAGACTGACCCGTTTTGCCTGCGCATGCCGGATCACATTCGTCAGCGCTTCCTGCACAATACGAAACACACTGGTTTCTATCGCAGATGTGAGGACGTGCTGTTTCAGGCCGTTGCTGTGAAAATCGACGGTGATTCCGGTTCGCCGCGTCCAATCGCGCACGTAGCTTTCGAGGGCCGCATGCAGCCCGACGTCATCAAGCAGAGTGGGACGCAAATCCCAGGCGATGCGCTGAACCCGGTGTATGGCTTCCTGCGTGAGTTGACTCAGGTGCTCGACTGTCGAAAGGCCTGCAGGTGATCCGGCGACGTATCCTTCCAGAGCTTTTAATCCCAGAGTCAGCGCAGTGAGGTGCTGGCCCATCTCGTCGTGCAGTTCGCGGGCGACCCGACTGCGCTCCGACTCCTGCGTATTGATCAGGCGCCGCAGCAGGCGATGCCGCTGGCGTTCGGCACGGTTCAGGTCCGTAACGTCCCGAATCATTCCGAGAATGCAGGCATCTCCGCCGGCGTCGATCGGTTCCGCGGATAACAACGTTTCCAGCGTTTCGCCGGATTTTGTTTTGATAGCGCACGGCAAATCACGGATCGGCTCGTTCTGTTGTATCCGCAGAAGCAACGGATCAGAAAACCCGCTGGTCATTCCTGTTTCATCGGACGACCGGCCCACCAATTCCTCCAGACGATATCCGGTCATTTGGAGAAAGTTCTCGTTCACTTCGAGAAAATGGCCGCTCGACAATTCGACAATGGTCAGACCGATAGGGCTGGAACGAAATGCTTTGATGAATCCATTAGGAGAAATACGATCAAGGACAGATGACCTTAAAGTATGACGGGCTTTACCTTTAACCAACATCAACCCCTCAGCTGATCATTGTCCAAGCGTCCTTGACAAGAAGTCAATCAAATCTGCTTTTTCTGTAATTCCTGACTCTTTTCATCTTAGCATTGGCGGGATAAATTCACGGAACAGGCGTTAACAAGATTTAACAAGTGTTCCTAAACGGGCCGGGAGCGGACTGGTCCAAGTGTTAGTCCGTTCGAAACTGGAGTAATGGAATGTATATCGATCCAGGATCCGGCGCGTTGTTCTGGCAGGTTTTGCTTTCGAGTGTGTTCGGCGTCATCTTCCATTTCCGAAACGCGGTTCGGAGAATGATTGGATGGATCACTCGACGGACGGGCAATTCGAACGAGTTTTGATTGAGCCGCCAATTCGTTCGACCTGATGTTTCATATCTTTCCGGCATTGCGTTCGGACTGGTCGTCACCCTTCACTTCATCAATCACAATTACGACCAGACGTTTCCAGCCGAGCGATTGGAAGTCCTGATTGCCGGGTTCGTCATCACATCGCTCTTCTACGGCTTCCTTTATCTATTTCAGCGAGACAGGGGTACTGCTGTACTGACAGCCGTTTTCAGCCTGCTGTTCTTTAACTTTGATGGTCTGTATCGGATTTATCCGAACCCCTTGGGATTCGCGATTATTGTGGCCGTCATTGTTCTTGGACTGGGTTACGTGCTTCGACGGATTTCCGAACGCACCAGAAACGCGGTCGAAAACATGATGACCACTGCCGCAATGGCCTTACTGGTGATGCACGGTTATTTGTTTGCCGGTCATGTGCGGAACAACGAAGGAGTGGAAGTATCCGCCGATAACGCCGATATGGTTGCCGCGGAGTCGATGGCCAAAGCAAAGGTCAAGCCGGACATTTACTACATCATGCCCGACGACTATGTGGGAAACGTCTCGCTCGCGGAGACCTATCACTTCGACAATCGCGTTATTACGGACGATTTACGCGTGTTGGGATACTACGTGCCCGCGCAAAGTTTCAGCAATTACCCGGTTACCACGACATCGCTTGCATCATCGTTCAATGGCGGCTTGTTGAAAGCGACAGGAGATGTAGCGCACGCCACAGCTCGCGCTCCAATCTACGAGCTGATTCGTGAACCCGAAGTTGCCAGATTCCTGCAACGGATGGGATACACGTTTGTACAGATGGGTTCGTACTGGAATCCGACACAGACCAGCAATTACGCCGACGTGGATCTTCAGTACGCGTATGGAGCCGTCCTGTTTGGACAGCCGTTTCATGTTTCGGAGTTCCTTGGAGTGTTCCTGGGCCGAAGCATGCTTCAGCCGTTGTTCGATCGAGGGATCCTGATTGGTCGTCATCAGGTGCTGGCGTGGCAGGGCGGCGATCCGGCCAAAACGTTCCTAAAGCAGGTTGACGATCTGGAGGAACTGTCGGACGACGAAGGCCCGCCCAAGTTTGTATTCGCGCACCTGTTGATGCCGCACTTGCCGATTGTTTTCGATGCGGATGGAAAACCGATCCCCCACGGCATTCCGGAGAATGAGGGCTACGTGAGGCAATTGCAGTTTACAAACAGCAAGTTGACCGAGATTGCCCGGACCATTGAAGCCTCCGAGCGGGGACGAACGGCGATCGTCGTCATTGCGTCGGATGAAGGCCAGTTTCCTGCCAACGATACGATAACGGGGACGGATGCGCAGTTACGGCATAAATCGAACACGTTTTCGGCGATCTATTTTCCCGATCATGATTACACGGACGTGCATCCCACTGTCACCCCGGTCAACTACTTCCGCATCATCTTCAATAAGTACTTCGGAACTCACCTGACTTTGAATCCGGACTCCGTGTACGCTTTTCGAACTTCGAAGAACTATCCACTCGATCTCGCCGACGTCACGAACCGAGTGCGTCCTTGATAAACCGTCGCTAGCCCAGATACGCCTTGGGCTAAAGCCCAAGGCCTACAAATCCGGCGTGGATCCGAATGAACCGGCGCGGATCCAAACGCGATCCAAAGACGAAACCGGATGTGTATCTAAAACGGATACTCGTAGTCCGCGGGCTTCAGCCCGCGGCGTTTTTCTTTTTCCGGGCGGCGAGGTTCCACGCTTCGCGGATGTGGATTTCCAGAGCTTCGTCGTTGATTTGATCGAGCTCGATGCCGACCCAGCCGCTGGGGCCGACATACGGTGGTTTGTAATAGGTCTTCGGCGCGTCTTCGATTAACGCGGACTGCATGCCGTGGGGTACCGGCAGCCAGACGGCGAGATGACCGTCTTCATGATGGTTGTCGACAAACATTGTGAATACGCCCTTGTCCTTTTGTACAAAAAACGTCGGCGCCCCATGCGATGGTTTTTCGAAAACGCGGGGCATTCGGGCGCAGATTTTACGGACACGTGCCAGTTGCCCTTCACGGCCGTTTTTCCGACCCGCTTTGCCTTTATCTCGTCCCGCTATCTGCTCGGCCCGGAATTTTGCGAGCCGCTCGATCAGTTTGACGGGAACGGCTTCCGAGAGCGGAAATCGGATGGTGCCTTTGCTTCGTTCGTATCTCTCGATTTCCTTTTTGAATTTCGCGGCGAGTGCGTCGTTGGCCGGATACAGCGAATAGTGTTCCTTCCATCCCGCGAAATACAGCAGGGGAGCTCCGTTCCATTTATAGACAGCGATCTGATACGCGATCCCTTCTTCGCCGCCGGGCACGGCCTTACGAATTGTGGATCGCACGGTCTGGAGGGCTTTTTGAGCGTTCTTTGGTTTCGAAGCGATGTATTCGTCGACGGACTTGAATGCGGTTTTGGCCATGTGGTCTCAGGGTAGGCTAAGAAGGAGCGCCTTTGCGGATTGAAATTTATCGGAATCGGTAATGATATCTTTGCGCGGCGCCAGCTTCGAGATTTCCTTCTGGATTCGCGCGATGCGTTTTGCGGTCTCCGGATGATTGACTGGACGGCTCGGCGCGTTCGTCTTCGCTGCCGTGATTTCGAGAAATGCGGTGGCCGCGTTGGAGTCGTAGCCGGCGTCATAAAGAATCTGGACGCCCAGGATATCGGCCTCATCCTCGGCATCCTTGGGATTCTTCAGGAGCGTCGAGCCCGCACTGAAACTCGATCGGGTTTTCGCGAGCGCTTCGGATATCGAAGTTTTCCCGATCGCGCCGAGGCGCGATACGGAAGATTGCAGCGTATATGCCTTCGACAACTGATGACTGCCATGTCGCAACACGACATGAGCGATCTCATGAGCGAGGACGCTCGCGAGTTGAGATTCATTGACCGCGGATTCCAGGGTTCCGCGGTTTACCTCAACAATGCCGCCAGGCAGGCCGAACGCGTTGATCCGCCTTTCATCAAGGATTCTGAATTGAAATTGAAACTGTTTCGACTCGGGCGCCGCGGCAATGAGCGTCCTTCCGAGCGAGTTGAGGTAATCGTTAACGACGACATTCGAAACGACCTTCGTGTCCGCCTCGATTTCCTGCGCCGCTCTCCTGCCGAGTTCAATGTCCTGGGCGACCGTAAAGATATTGAAATCCGGCTTCAGCTGCGTCCGTTGAGCCCAAATGGGTAAGGCGAGCAACGCAACGAAGACCGAACTCCGGATACTTGCGAACATGTCGCGAGATGCTACCACTTTTCAAATCTGCGGGGCTCCCCTCCTGGGATAGGAGGGGAACCGAGCGCGAAGCCAAAGGCGCGCTGGGCGTGGGGTGGTACCCAAAGATGCGAAGCCACCATATAGATTTCCGCGAAGCGGTCGATTATGAAAGGAGCGCTCGCCAAAAGCGGTTCGCGATTTTTAAGGGAGGCTGCGCGCGTCGGACGCGCTCCGCGATGATTAAGTACCACCCCACGCCCAGCGCGCCTTTGGCTTCGCGCTCGGTTCCCCGCCTATCCCAGGCGGGGAGCCCTTGATTGCGCTTCATATTTCCTGGAACAAATGGGACTGCTTTAACGCGGGCGCAACTTGGACAGCTGTGCCTTGGCCAGGCGGGGAATATACCGTTGGCGATTTCGGTTATCATTACATTGTCGACGAATGATGATGCGTAATCGATATCCCATTTCGACTTTCGTGTTTGCGGTGTGTCTTGCACTGTTGGTGCAGTCCACTGTGAATGCGGGATCGGTCGGCGGCGGTTCGGATTTAAGCCGTTCGCCGGAGATCGTGGCTTCGAACCTGAACCCCTGGTCCGGCGTTTCGATCGTATCGGGCGTTCGTCAAAACCGGCTCGTTGCCGCAAGCCGTCAGGTATCCGTCGATGTAGTTACTTCTGAGGCACAGTCGTGTTCTCGAAGTTTCTGCGTCACCCGTGGGCTGGAAAACGATGACGTCCGTTTGCCGGCTTCCGATGCAACCTGTCTTCTCCGTGGTCGTTCTCCTCCTGCCTGCTCCGTCGCTCTTCCGTAGTACCGACCTTTAAACAACTCAGAATTTTATTCGTTGGAGTGGAGTATTCCATGGACGCAGGAAAAGTGTTTGTTCTGGTATTGACTGCCTTTGTCGTTGGTATTCTGGTTTATCTGGAAATGAAATCGAAACGCACAAAGGATCAGGACGCTGGGAATCGCAGCTGATTTCGTATTGATCCTCGTCGCCGGCCTGTTCGGGGGAATTGCCGCACGATTGTTGCGGCTTCCCCTGCTGGTCGGCTACGTCATTGCGGGTATTGTTGTCGGTCCTTATACGAGTGGTCCTACTGTAGTTCAGGTTCACGATATCGAACTGCTGGCGGAGATTGGTGTGGGGCTGCTGCTGTTTTCGCTGGGACTCGAAGTGTCGTTCAGGGACCTTCGGCCGGTTTTGCGCGTCGCTTTGATTGGTGGACCGATCCAGATCGTTCTGGTTTCGATTCTCGGCGCGATCGGCGCCCGCTACGGTTTGCAGTTGCCGGCCACTGAAGCCATCTGGTTCGGGGCGATGATTTCGGTCTCGAGCACGATGGTCGTGGTGAAAATCCTTTCGGCCAGTGGCGTGACGTCGACGCTGGCGAGCCGGATCATGATCGGTCTGCTCGTGGTTCAGGACCTTGCCGTGATTCCGATGTTGATCGTTCTGCCGCAACTGAGCAGCGGTTCTGTGGTGATTACCACAATCGCCAAATCTCTTGCGTTGGCAGGTGTGTCACTGGTTGCGGTCTATCTTGCGGGAACTCGCGTTCTGCCGCCGCTGTTAAAGCTGATGCACGGCCTGGGATCGCGGGAGTTATTTGTGGTGACGGTGGTGACCATCGCCGTTGGAATCGGCTACGCGGCATACATCGCAGGCATGTCGTTCGCGCTGGGGGCATTTGTTGCTGGAATCATTCTCAGTGAATCCGATTTGAGTCATCAGGCAGCCAATGACGTCGTGCCGCTGCGGGATATTTTCGGCCTTTTGTTCTTCGTAACGGTCGGAATGCTGCTGGATCCATCCATGGCATTGCAGCACCCGATGAAAGTCCTGATTGCGGTCGGCGCAATCTTTGTGGGGAAGGGAATTATCGTTGGAGTCAGCACGAGATTGTTCGGGTACTACAACATGGCTCCCTGGATCGTCGGGCTCGGCCTCTCGCATATCGGGGAGTTTTCGTTCGTTCTCGCACGTTCCGGATTCAGCAGCGGCGCTCTAGGCAAATCCACTTACGATCTTGCCCTCACGTGCACGATCGTGACCATTATCCTGGCGCCTCCCGTTTCCTCTCTCGCCCTGCCATTGGGTCGAACCTGGCAGCGATTCCGCAAGCCTGAACTGCATGCATGAATATGCAATACGATGCATTTTCATGTTGACTCTGCTCGCTCGTAAAACGTATTTATCCTAGTGCGGACGACGCCGTTCGCATTCCAGACGAAGTAGTTTTAGCAATTCAACGACGACATTTTTGACGCTGAGGTCATGTTCCTCGATTTTGCGGGGACGTGGCCTTTTTGTGTTTTACGGGGAGAAGTTCACATGACCACCAGGATTGAGAACAACAGACGGCGATTCATGGCTCAGTTTGCAGGCATGGGGCTCGGTGTAACCATGCTGCCGGAGATTTTGTGGTCCCAGGTTCAGGATCCCGCAGCGCCGCGAATAACGCTCGCCATGGTCAAGAATGCCATGACGATGACGGGCTTGCCCTTCACCGAGACCGAAGCCGAAAACCTGGTGAATACGGCAAACAACAATCTCGCGACGTATGGCCGACTGCGCAGTGCCCATATCCCGCTGGATGTTTCGCCGCCATATCACTTCAGCTCGCTGGTTCCCGGCATCACACCCAACAAGAAGAGCGAACCTTTCGTGCTGAGTAAGGTTTCACCGATGAAGAAGCCTGCCAACATGGAAGACCTCGCGTTTCTGCCGTTGCGGCAGCTGGCCGAACTCATACGAACGAAGCAGATCTCTTCCGTCGAACTGACGAAGATGTATTTGGAACGGCTGCATCGCTATCAGGCGAAGCTCAACTTTGTTGTGACTTTCCTGGATGAGGTCGGCATGACGCAGGCGAATCAAGCCGACGCGGAGATTGCTGCCGGCAAGTACAAAGGACCGTTGCACGGAATTCCGTGGGGCGCGAAGGACATCATTGCGGCGAAGGGTTATCCGACGACATGGGGCACGGCGCCCTTTAAGGACCGCGTTCTCGACTATGACGCGAGTGTCATCGAAATGTTGCGGGAGGCCGGCGCTGTTCTGATCGCCAAGCTATCGACCGGTGAACTGGCTGGTGGCGACAACTGGTTCGGTGGACAGACGAAGAATCCCTGGGATCCGACGCAAGGATCGAGCGGGTCATCCGCAGGTCCCGCTTCCGCGACGGCTGCAGGTTGTGTTGCTTTCGGTATCGGGTCGGAGACGAGCGGGTCCATCCTGAGTCCCTCGGCGCGCTGCGGTTTACCGGGCCTTCGACCGACATTCGGCCGCGTCAGCCGTTACGGCATCATGGCGCTGTCATGGACGCAGGATCGTATCGGGCCGCTGGTGCGATATGCGGAAGATGCCGCAATCGTCATGCAGACGATTGCGAAACCGGACGGTCGCGACATGAGCGTTTCGGACATTCCTTTCAACTGGAACGCCAACCTCGATATTAAAAAGCTCCGTATCGGCATTATTCAGGAGTCGTTCGACAACATCACGGATGCGGATGCGAAGATGCGAAATCAAAAGGTCCTCGACATTCTTTCGAGTCTCGGTGTCTCGAAGTTTGTACCGCTGACGATTCCCGCAAACCCGCTGATCAACGTCGGCGGTCCCGAACGCACGGCATATTTCGACGAACTTGTGCGCACCGGGAAAATGACGAATTCGCGCGGCGGTGGCGGTGGTGGAGCAGGGAGCCGGCTGGTGAGCGCGGTGGAGTATCTGCAATCACAACGCACACGAATGATGATGATGATGGAACTTGCGAAAGCGACCCAAGGTGTGGACGTTTATCTCGTCGCTGGTGGCGGCGGTGGTGGCGGTGGTGCCGCCGGTGCCGCAGGCGGAGCAGCGCGCGGTGGCCGTGGTGGTGCTGCTACAGCAACTCCGGCTCCTGCTCCCGAGGCCCCGCCTGCTGCACCTGTTGGGGGTGCCGCCGGCCATTCGAACATGGCGAACCTCGCCTGCTATCCGGCGATGAATATACCGAACGGCTTCAATGCGAGCGGCTCGCCGACCAACTGTACGCTGTTCGGGAGACCATTCAATGAAACCGAGATCATCGCTGTCGTGAAGGCATATCAGGACGTGGCCGGCTTCCATCTGATGAAACCGGCGAAGATGGAAGGCTGATGCCTGTAGGCAGGGGCGCTTTTCCGAGTAAGGCGCCTCTGCTTCAGCGTTTCGGGAGTGATGGGCTGACGTCGTATAGAAGGTTCTTCGGGTTCGGGCCCCATGACGCCCACGTGACGACCGGCTGTTGATTCACTCCGGGCTTCGACCAATCGCAGACGCCTTGTTTGAAGACGGATTTCAGTTTGGCGATATCTGCCGCGGACAGGTTTTGTTTGTAGTCTTTCGCATCGACGGGTTTCAGCTGACATTTCAGAACGTTCGCGGCTAACGGGCCGCCGGCTTCGTGTCTTGGATTTGAATAAACCGGGAACAGAGTGCTGCACTTTGTAGTGGGTTTGCTGGTGAAGCTGAGAGCTTCGGCAATGAAGTTGGGCGGAGTTGCCGTGTCGTAGCAACCTTCGACGGCCTGCTTCGGCTTATTGCGCAGCACCTTCACGATCTGAGGATCATTCGACTTGTCCGATTTATAGGCGACCATCCACTTATCAAACACTTCCTGAAGCGCGGCCGGCGTGGTGTTGCGCCACATCACGAAATTGTCCGAATTCCCATTTGCCTGTCGCAGACGGTCGCGCACGGCGAAGTGGAACCAGCCGTAGTGATATCCGGACTGTTCGTTCGTGGTGCCGTTGTCGAAGATCGGAATGGATGCGAGTCCGCCTTTTCCGCTCAGCAGTAATCCCGACTGATATGTACGTTTGATCGCTGCGGGATCTCCGGCGGCTCGGGTTGCGGTGTAGTTGCCGTCCTGATCGACGCCGCCGATCTTTTCATTCAATGTAATGAATTGCGCAAACGAAATCGCTCCTTCGTTGAATGCGTTCAATCCATATTGCACGCCGACGTTGTCGTATGGGCGCAAAGCCGCGCCGGTCGTGGGATTCACGCCATAAACGTTGCGGGCGACGTCGTAAATTGTCGGGCGTGCACCTTTGGGGTTCTTGACGGGATCATATTTCACAGCATCCGGAACCGCATTGCTGTTATTCCACATGGCGGAGCGATATCCCTCGATATCCTGGCGGCCGGGAATGGGATCTGTGCGTTGGGACTGATTTGCCGCGTCGAGGAAAGCTTTCATTCCCGCATAACCGCTGATGGTGACCTTCTGCGGATCGGTCAGGCCGGGGTCACCGGTCTGGAAATAATGCGCGAGCAGATGCGCGTCGAGACCGGACCATGCGATATCGAGCGCGTCCGGAAACGTCAGGTTGATGCTGATGCCGTCAAACAAACCGGGAAACGCATCCGCAACCTGCAGGCTTGTATAAGCGCCTCCCGAAGTTCCCACGCTGATCGTGTAAAACGGAACGCCGAATTCTTCGATGAAGTGTTCCTTACCCATCATGCTCGCTTCGCCGGCGACGATCGCGTTGCAGCTGTTCGTTGGATGATTCAGCGTATTGACGAAGTAGGCATAGCCTTCGCCCAGTCGCGCGGCATCGAGTGGGCTTACGCCCATCACGGGGCCTTGAATGTACCAGCCTCCGGGACAGCCGGTTCCATGAACGGCGATGAGTCGATGATTCCAACCGGCAGGCGGAGTGAACGGCGTTGGCGCAGGATCCGTGGCGGGATCGAACAGGACGGTGTTCTGATAAATGCCGCGATCCATCGTTCCCGTTTCGACGCGAACAATGAAGTTCACCGTTTTCCCATCTGTCGTTGTTGTTTTTGCCATATCCGCCGGCACTGGGCCTGCCGGCAGCGGCTTGAATTCCGGAGTGGCGCCAGTTGTGCGATAGACATATTGCACCACAGTTTTTGCGGAGCAGTTTTCATCGAGCGGTTTGCCGAGTGTCGTGCCGTCGGGCAGCTTAAATGCGTCGGTCTGACAGATGAATGGCTGGATCCACGGGCCGGAGAACACGGGACCGGTAATCGGATAGTTGGTGATCTCCAACGTCGTATCGGGCGTTGCCGATTTACTGCGCACTGTCACCAGGTTCCTGCCGTTTGTGAGTCCTGTGACAACACCCATTAGCGCGTGCGAATTCGGTGCCGGCTTGAACGCGCCGGTGACGTCGCGACTATCGATGGCAACTTTTACCGATGAAGCTGCAGTGCCGTCGGGCAACGTGATTTGCAACAGAACATCGCCTCCTGTCACTCGCGACGGATCGGTCGAGAGCGATTTGATTTCGACCTTGCCTCCAGGTGATTGAGCTCCCACAGCCGTCATCGCAACGACTGCAAAAACCAGCAGGACACGAAGGAAATGTTTGGATGCGCGTTTCATGCGGGTAAGCCTACGACTGAATCGCGCCTTGGGTCATCGATTATTTCGCGAGGGTGCGCGTATTCCCCGCCTTGGCCAAGGCGGGGAATACGCCGCTGTCCGTCGTTCACTTTATGCCCGCGATCTGGTGTGGTAACGTGCGCGATACTACATCCAGCCACAAGGAGGCCACATGCTCCAGCGTTCTCTCTTGGTTGCGCTCGTTATTCTCACGATGACGTTTTCAATCGTTTTGGCGCGGCAGACTCCGGCGCCCGCTACGACTCCTGCTCCGATCGATCCAGCAACGCTGGCGCGAGTGGCGAAGGCACCGCCACTGACGATAGACCAGGTGAACAAATGGGAGACGGAACTTTCCAACTGGGGGAAGTGGGGACCCAACGACGAGCGGGGATCGCTGAATTTCGTCACAGCGCAGAAAACTTCGGAAGCTTCGAAGCTCGTTAAAGACGGCGTTGTGGTTTCGCTCGCGCATTTTGCCAGTCTGGAAAAGGCTGTGGACGACTTCAACTTTGGTGAAACCAAACACTGGATGACGAACGTCGATCCGCAAACCGGCGCGGTTCGAGGAGCCCTCGATGGAATCACCTACGGTATTCATGACGGAACGAATTCGCATCTCGATGCGCTTTGCCATTACGCGATTCCGAAGGATGGAAAGAACATCGTCTTCAACAATCATCCGCAGAATCTGGATATCAACGGTTGCAAACAAAACGCGATCGATCGTATGGGCCCGGGCGTCGCAACCCGCGCCATTCTGGTCGATCTGCCGCTGATGAGAAAGGTCGAATGGCTCGAACCGGGTACTCCAATCCTGGTCTCGGATCTCGAAGAGTGGGAGAAGTTCGCCAACGTGAAGATCGGACGTGGCGACATGCTGCTGATCCGCACCGGTCGATGGGCTCGACGAGCCAAACTTGGCCCCTGGCCTCAGTCGCGCGAGACCGCCGGTTTGCATGGCAGCGTTGCCCCATGGCTGAAGCAGCGCGAGATTTCCATTCTGGGCAGCGACGCCGTGAATGACCTTCAGCCCTCTGGAGTTACGGGACAAGGCGAGGCGGCAAACCGGCCCATTCATACGCTGATGATTGCGGTGCTGGGGGTTCCGCTTGTGGACAACGGCTACTTCGAAGATGCGGCGCGAGAAGCGGCTCAGCGCAGGCGTTGGGAGTTCTTCGCGACGGTGCAGATCACACGTATGACGGGAGGCACCGCCAGTAATTTTAACGCCCTCGGTATCTTCTAGCTGGGAGCTGTCGCGACAAATTACGACAAACCGGACAGCGCTCCTGAATTGACTAGTAGAGGCGCGCGGCAATATGATGCCGCCGATTCCGCCAAGTTTGAAAACCCGGGTGAGTAATCCGGCCGCACGCACTTGAAGCGAGCCGGAGTAGGAGACAAAACTGATGATGACACGAAAACAATTCCTCCAGACCGGTGCGGGCGCATTAGCGATGGGAATGATGGCCGGAACTGGACTGGCTCAAATCAATCGCCTGCCGCCTGGCACTCCGAAAAATAACGGCGCCAAGCTGCGAATGATGCTGGCACGCAAGGGCCAGCCCTGCTTTGTCGCACATGCGATCGATGGTTCGTCGGCGAAACTGATGGCCGCTGCGGGGTATGAAGCCAGTTTTATCGGTACCAGCGGTGTCCAGGGCCGCTGGACCAATCTGGCCGATCGCGGTTTGACCGATATCACTGAATCTCTGCGTATCGCAAAGTACATGGTAGAAGCGGCGCCGGACTATCCGCTGATCATGGACGGCGATACGGGGCACGGCGGTCCGGATATGGTCCATCGGTTCGTTTCTGAGTTGATCAAGATTGGCGTTGCCGGCATTCGCATCGACGATCAGGAGATCGAAAAGAAACGCACCACCGGAAACAGCGGAATTACGGTGGCGTCTCGCGAAATTGTGATGGCTCGCTACAAAGCGGCCTGCGACGCACGCGATGAACTGGAACCCAACTTCACCGTTCAGGCTCAGATCTACACCCGTGAAGCCGTCAACGGCGGTATGGCCGAAGCTTTGGCTCGCATTCCGTTGTATGAAAAAACCGGAGTCGATTGGGTTCATCTCACCCGCGCTCAAAACGTCGATGAAATGAAGAAGGCGAAAGCCGTTTCAAAGAAGTTCTTCGGCGGCATGAATGGCCCGTGGGCCAAAGGTTTCGTGACTGTGAAACATTATGCCGACATTGGCTGCAACTCGATCTGGGGCGCCGGACCCGGAGCCGAAGCAGACAAGGCCCTGGATGCGGCTTTGGCCGAGTACAAGAAAAAGGGTCCGGAATACGTTATGGAATCCATGGCCGCGCTTGCATCGCGGACCGAGGAATAGGAGGAACTATGAAAAAAGATAAAAATTCCCAGGAAGCGATGCAAAACGGAATGAATCGACGAGACATTATGCGGATGGCAGGTGCTGCCACGCTTGGTTTGATGGGCGGCGGAGTCCTTTCCGCTGAAGCTCAGCAGCGCGGAACGATCGGTGAAACCGGTATGCGCGGCGGTGAACGCGGCGTTTATCCCGGACAGACTCCCGCGACCGCTCATGTGAGCATGGGCAAAAAACTTCGCGATCTGCTCGCCCGTAAGGGAGTGGTTCTGCCTGTTCTTGGCGTGCCTGACGCTGCAGGCGCAGTCAAGATGGAAGAAGCCGGCGTCGAAGCCGCATTCATCGGTACCAGTCTGTACTTCGGCCGCCTGGGCTCGGTTCCCGACCTCGGTCTCGTGTCGTATACCGAGTCCCTGTGGGTTGCCAAGTTCCTGGCTGAATCCGTCCATTTCCCGCTCATTCTGGACGGTGATACCGGTCACGGCGGACCCGATGCCGTGAAGCATTTCGTGAAGGAGTGCATCAAGATCGGTCTCGCCGGCGTCCGTATTGACGACCAGGAAATCGAAGCCAAGCGATCGACCGGAAGCGGTGGCATCGAGGTCGTTCCGCGGGAGCAGGCCATTGGTCGGTACAAGGCGGCAATTGAAGCCAGAAACGAAATGGATCCTAATTTCGTGATCGAGGCGCAATGCTATGCCCGTGAAGCAGTCAACGGCGGTTTACCGGAATTGCTCGCGCGAATTCCTCTGTATGAGAACCAAGGCGGGGTGGACTGGGTTCAATTCACCCGGCCAAAGTCCGTCGACGAGATCAAGCAAGCCCGCGCTGTGGCCAAGAAAACGTTCTCCGCGATGCGAGGCGATCTGCCTAAACAGCTGACAATAAAGGAACATGCAGACCTCGGTCTGAATGCCGCCTGGTTGACTGGCTGGCCCGGACAGGTCCAAACCGCGGCGTTGCGCGCCGAGTGCGATCGCTTCAAGGCCGGCGGCGGCGTCGAGTACGCCCTCCGCAAAATGAATGGCTGATCCAGAGACCCTCGGTCAACGGCTGGTGTAACCCCGGCCGTTGACCTTTTTTTTTACCTGTCTGAGGCCTCCCGGAAGCCCAGCGACAAACTGTTACGATTAATAGATTGCAGCACTTGCGCAACTATGGCAGCATCCCGCCGTATACGTGTAAAAGGCTAATTTTGTCTCCGTCTCCGGTTTTCTCGGGCTTTGAAAGGTAACTTTCATTACCAAACTTTTGTTGCGATCGATCGTGGAGGCCTGATGTCGAAGCGTTCAGTAGCTCAGATCGTGGGAGCTGTCATTCTGTTGGGGGCTGTAGGCACTCTTGTCGCCTTCGCTCCTCAGCAACAACCTGCTGCTGCCGGAAGTTCCGGACCCGCTGCAACCCAACAGGCTGTAATTACCAAGTACTGCCTTGGTTGTCATAACGACAAGGCGAAGACTGGCGGTTTGTCTCTGGAGGGCGCGAATATCGCGAAGGCCGGCGACAATCCGGAGCTCTGGGAAAAAGTGTTGCGCAAGGTTGGCGCACGGCACATGCCGCCGATCGGAATGCCGCGGCCTGATGAAAAGGGCTACGTCGAACTCGTTACCTATTTAACGAGTACGCTCGATGCCGCCGCCGCAGCGCATCCGAATCCGGGCCGCACGGATCCTCTTCATCGCTTGAATCGCACGGAATATCAGAACGCCATTCGTGATCTGCTGGCTCTCGACATCGACGTTTCGTCAATGCTCCCGAAGGACGATGCCAGTCATGGCTTCGACAACATCGGATCGGGCTCGTTCTCGGCGACACTGCTCGAGCGGTATATCTCTGCTGCTCAGAAAATCAGCCGCCTTGCTGTCGGTACTCCGTTGAAGTCGCCTGCATCGATCGTCACGGTTGTTCGCGCGGATGTCACCCAGGAGAAGCACGTCGAAGGTTTGCCCTTCGGAACTCGCGGTGGAACGCTTGTTCACTACACCTTCCCTCGTGATGGCGAATACGAAGTGCGCGTCCTTCTGCAGCGAAATCGCGACGAGTATGTGGAAGGTCTCTTTGATACGCACCAGATGGAGGTTGCCATCGACGGTGAGCGCCTGAAGCTCTTCACTGTTGAAGGCGAGCCGCCTCCGAATCCCAACGAGTACAAGAACGTCCTGGTGCAGCCGGATGAGCACCTGCGCTATCGATTTACGGCGAAGGCCGGTCCGCATGACATCGCAGTGACATTCCTGACTCTGACGAACGCGTTATTCGAAACCGAACGCGAGCCGTATCAGGCTGCCTTCAACATGGATCGTCACAATCGTCCCCAGCCGGCAGTTTCGTCGGTCTCGATTGCCGGGCCGTTCAAGGATTCCGGAATTACGGAAACGCCGAGCCGTAAGAAGATCTTTACCTGTCACCCGGACAAACCGGCAGATGAAGAAGCTTGTGCGAAGACGATTCTGTCGACCATCGCCCGCCGTGCCTATCGCCGGCCGGTGACCGATGCCGATGTGACGACACTTGTCGGCTTCTACAAAGAGGGACACGCCGGCGGATCGTTTGAAGACGGAGTCGAGACGGCGATGCGAGCGATTCTGGTTAACCCGGAATTTCTGACACGCGTCGAAAAGGATCCGGCAAACATTGCGAAGAATACCAATTACAAAGTCAGCGACCTGGAGTTGGCGTCGCGCCTGTCGTTCTTCCTGTGGAGCAGCATTCCTGATGACGAGTTGCTTGATCTTGCGATCAAGAACAAGCTGCACGAAACGGACACCTTGCAGCAGCAGGTCAAGCGCATGCTCACGGATATCAAATCCGAGTCGCTCGTGACCAGTTTTGCGCAGCAATGGTTGTATTTGCGAAACCTGGAAGCTTCATCTCCGGATATGCGCGAATTCCCCGATTTCGATGACAATCTGCGCCAGGCTTTCCGTCGCGAAACCGAATTGTTCTTCGACAGTATTCTGAAAGAAGATCGCAGCGCGGTTGATTTCATTTCAGCGAACTACACGTTCCTGAATGAACGTCTGGCAAAGCATTACGGAATTCCCGGGATCGTCGGAAGCCGATTCCGCCGCGTCACACTTCCGGCCGATAGCGTCCGTGGAGGTTTGTTCGGTCAGGGTAGTATCCTGACGGTCACTTCCTACGGAAACAGAACATCTCCCGTGCTTCGCGGCAAGTGGGTAATGGAGAACATATTGGGAGTTGCTCCGCCCCCGCCCCCGCCCAATGTTCCGCGCTTGCCCGAAACGCCAATGGGTGGAAAGGTTCTTTCCATGCGTGAGCGCATGGTTGCCCACCGGTCGAATCCCGCGTGTTCCGGGTGTCACTCGCTGATGGATCCCATCGGGCTTTCGATGGAGAACTTCGATGCGGTCGGCCAATGGCGGGATCGCTACCAGGGTGGTGCCCCGATCGACGCGTCGGGTGGATTCCCCGATGGAACGAAATTCGAAGGTATCGTCGGACTCCGGAAAGCTTTGCTCGATCATCCGGAGACTTTTATGACTACCCTTACTCAAAGATTACTTACCTATGGAACGGGTCGCGGTTTGGAGCCCTTCGATGCTCCGACAGTTCGCGGGATCGTTCGTGAAGCGAAGAATAAAGACTACAAGTTCTCGGCACTTGTTTTTGGCGTTGTCAACAGTGCCGCTTTCCAAATGAGGAGGTCTCAATGATCATCACGAAGAAGGCGCTGCCCCGTCGTGCATTCCTGCGAGGAATGGGTGCAACGCTGGCGCTTCCATTTCTGGATGCAATGGCTCCTGCGTTGACCGCAGCTGCGGCACCCGCTCGCCGCATCGGTTTCATCTATCTTCCGATGGGCGCCAACATTGCCAAGTGGACGCCGCCGGGAGAGGGCAAGCTGGTTGAACTGTCGCCGATCCTGGATTCGTTGACGCCCTTCAAGAAGTACCTGACCGTCGTTTCGAATCTGGAACTCAAGGATGCATATGCGAAGGCAGATGGAAATCACGCCACCGCGAATTGCACGTTCCTGAGCTGCGTCCGCGCCAAGCCGACGGAAAGCAGCGACTATCTGCTGGCAACGACTGTCGACCAGGTCATTGCACAGAAGATCGGTCGGACTACCGCGATGCCGTCATTGGAGTTGTCGATGGACCTGATTGCTCAGGTCGGCAACTGCGACAACGGTTACGCTTGCGCCTATCAGAACAACATTGCATGGTCCTCGCCGACGACGCCTTTGCCGGCCGAAGCCGATCCGCGGGTTGTTTTCGAGCGCCTGTTCGGCGACGGCGGAAGCATTGCGGACCGCAAAAAGGAAATGAAGAAGAACCGCAGCATTCTGGATTCGGTGACCGAAGACCTGGCCCGCCTGCAACGCCAGGTTGGTGCTTCGGATAACGTCACGCTCGGTCAGTATCTGGATTCGGTGCGCGAAGTGGAACGCCGCATTCAGCAGGCGGAACAGAAGACGGCGGATTCGCCGCTGCCCGATCTCGATCGGCCGGCGACAGTTCCGGCCGCATGGGAAGATCACGTGAAGTTGATGTTCGATCTGCAGGCCCTTGCGTTGCAGGCTGACATTACCCGCGTCATCACATTCCAGCTTGCTCGCGAAGCCAGCACCCGTACCTATCCTCAGATCGGCGTTCCGGAAGCGCATCATCCGGTGTCGCACCATCAGGAAGAGCCCGAAAAGCTGGCGAAGCTCGCGAAGATCAACACGTATCACGTCGGCCTGGTTGCCTATTTCCTAAAGAAACTCGCAACGATTCAGGACGGCGACGGCACGTTGCTCGATCACACGATCTATATGGCGGGCAGCGGTATGGGCAATCCGAGTTCGCACGACCATTCGAACCTGCCGGCATTCGTGGTGGGTGGCGGTGTTGGACGCCATAAGGGCGAGCAGCACATCAAGTATCTCGAGCCGACGCCGCTCGCCAACCTGTACCTGACGTTGATGCACCGTATGGACGTCAACGAAGAGAAGTTTGGCGACAGCAACGGAACGATCGAACAACTTTAAACGGAATCAACCGGGGGCCTTCAGGCCCCCGGAATTGTTTTAGGACAAAGATCTCAGGAGGATGGGATGCGCAAGTTCGGGTTAACAACATCGATCGGAGTTTTCGCGGCACTACTGTTAGCCTTCGCGCCCGGCCTTCATGCCGAGTCCAAACTCATCAGCGCGATCAAGAACCAGGATAAGGCTGCGATCCGGACGTTGTCCCAGCAGGCTGCTGAAGTGAATGCCGTTGAAGCGGATGGTACGACGCCGCTGCACTGGGCCGCCTATATGGACGATGCGGAAACCGCCGGACTGCTGATTCGCGCGAGTGCCAACGCTAAGGCAACGAACCGGTATGGTGTCGCTCCAATTAATCTGGCCGCAATCAACGGCAATGCGGTACTGATGGATGTTCTTTTGAAGGCCGGTGCGGATGCGAACGCTACCCTGCCCGATGGCGAAACTCCGCTCATGACAACGGCGCGCACCGGCAAAGTCGATGCCGTAAAGATTCTGCTTGCCGCCGGCGCCAACCCGAACGCGCAGGAAAAATCTCACAAGCAAACGGCTCTGATGTGGGCCGCCTCCGAAGGACACACTGCTGTAGTCCTTGCACTGCTTCAAGGCAAAGCCGAACTGAAGGCCCGGGAAACGGGTGGCTTTACGGCTTTCCTCTATGCGGTTCGCGCGGGACGCGCGGACACGGTTCAAGCCATGTTGAAAGCAGGCGCGGATGTGAATGAAGCCGCACTGTATCCGCCAGCAACCGGTCGCCGCGATTTCGTGACTCCCACGGGTGGCCGCGGTGGCGCGAGCGCCGGCGGTGGCCCGACTGCCCTGGTTCTTGCCGTCGCGAATGCACATTTTGAACTCGCATCGATGTTGCTGGACGCCGGCGCTGATCCAAATGCGGCGGCTCAAGGCTGGACCGCACTGCACCAGATTACCTGGGTTCGCAAACCGGGATTCGGCACGAATCAGCCTGCTCCCCAGGGCTCGGGCAAATTGGACAGTCTTGAATTGGTCCAGAAGCTTGTGGCGAAGGGCGCCAACATCAATGCCAAGATGACGAAGAAAGCGGACATGGGGACGACCACCCTGAACAATATTGACGCTACGCCTTTCTTCCTCGCCTGCCGCACGCGCGACGTTGAACTGATGAAGCTGTTCGTGAAACTCGGAGCAGATCCCAAGACTCCCAATGCGGACTACACCACTCCATTGATGGCAGCTGCCGGTGTCGGCACATATTCTCCCGGTGACGACCCGGGCACCGAAGAGGAAGTTCTTGCAGCGGTGAAACTGGCAATCGAACTGGGAAACGATCCCAATGATATCGATGACAATGGCGAGACCGCCATGCATGGCGCTGCTTACCGTGAATTTCCAGCGCTCGTGAAGCTGCTGGCCGAGAAGGGTGCGAAACCCGAAATATATAACCAGCCGAATAAGTATGGCTGGACTCCGTTGATGATTGCTGAAGGCGTTCGGAGACAGAACAACATCCATAGTTCGCCCGAAACTGCCGCCGCCCTTAAGGAAGTAATGGCGAAGAAGCAATAACAGTCTTGAATTCGGAATAGGTGGGCTTCCGTATTCAGAGTAGGGGACGGCGGTGGCAACCCCCCTTGGCCGCTGCCAGTAACCACCAAAATGTGTGGAGGAATAACATGAGCGTGAAAGTATTCGCGAGATATTTGTGTTTGGCGGCGATGGTTTTGCAGCTTCTTTCGCTGGTCGCCACCGCGCAGACCAGCGGTATGGGGTCTATTCTCGGCACCATCAAGGATGGGACGGGGGCCGTAATTCCGGGGGTGAATGTCAACATTTCGAACCCCGGAACGATTGGTGGAAACCAGGAAACGGTAACAGACGAAGCCGGAACCTATCGGTTCCCGCGTCTTGTTCCCGGCAGCTATAAAGTTACCGCGGAACTTCCCGGATTCCGTACAGTCGTCAAGGAAGGCGTGCCGGTCAATGCCGACGTCAACGCCCGCGTTGACCTGGTGTTGGAAGTGGGAAGCGTTTCCGACGTAGTGAATGTGACGGCCGAAGGTGTCCTGCTGGATACCACGACGTCGTTACATCAGACGGTTCTCGACAAAGCGATGATCGATGCCATGCCGCTGCGAAACGACATGTGGAGCATCGCCAAGACGATTCCCGGACTCGTGCTGAGCCGCACGGACGTCGCCGGTGACGCGTCGTACAATCAGGCCAACATTACCGTCCATGGCGCCAACCAGACTCGTGAAGGCGCGTACACGATGGATGGTTTCGAGTTCGGTTCTGCGCTTAACGGTGGCGGCGACCTTGCCATGTACGTTCCTCCTTCCAACTATCAGGAAGTGAACTACCAGGGCGGCAATGCCTCCGCAGAAAATCAGCGCGGCGGCCTGGTCTACAACTTCGTCACGCGAACGGGATCCAACAAGATCCATGTGGACTATTCCTTCAGCGGTTCCAGCCAATCGCTGCAGGCCAACAACATCACGCCTGCTCTTAAAGCGGACTTTATTGCAGCGCTGCCGGCAAAAGTGCTGGCGGCAAATCCGAATTTCGATCCTTCCGGAAAGATCATCAGCCTCTATGATTCCGGAATCGCGGTTACCGGTCCTGTCATCAAGGACAAATTATGGTTCTCGTTCACGGGATTCCTCGGTCAATTGAACCAGCTGAAAGTTGGAAGCTACAATCCCGACGGAACGCGGTACGTTGACGATAACGCGAAAAAAGACTGGTCGATGAAGTTCTCGTATCAGCTGACGCCGACGCAACAGCTGCACGTCTACCATCAGTTCAATCAGAAACTCGCGAAGAAGTTCCGCGCAGCTCAGTTCACCGACGTTGCTGCAACCACGTGCCAGTGTCCGAACTCGAAGTACTTCGAGACTGTGAAGTGGACCGCGACCATCAATTCCAACTTCGTCATGGAAGCGGGCGCCAGTCTGTTCCACGGCGCGAATACTTACTCGCCCCAGGCCGGCGTCGGTCCGGGCAGCATTGCCTATATGGACGCCGTCACTCTCGTCAGCAGCGGAGCCGGATCGCAGGGATACGGTATCAATCCGAATCAGCGAGCATCTGCAATCGTGAACACCAGTTATCTCACGCGCAGCCACGAATTCAAGGCTGGATATCAGTACGTGGGAAGCCTGTACCACACGAAGACGTATCACACCTCCAACTACCCATCCGGACTGCTGGCCATTCTGCGAAACGGCGTGGCGGATTCCGTGAACACTTACAACAGCCCGGCGGATTATAAGAACCTCGAACACAACAATTCGTTCTTTGTGCAGGATAAGTGGAAGGTTACCAAGAAGCTGACGTTCAGCTATGGTTTACGCTTTACCAACACCTCCACGTATTCTCCGGCGGCATGCCAGCCGACGACGGTGTTCGTCGCCGGTAAGTGCTACGATGCCATCGAGCCTCCGCAGTTCTTTACAACGAGTCCGCGATTTGCCGCGATCTACGACATCTTCGGAAACGGCAAAACCGCACTCAAAATGAATGCCAGCAAGTACGACGTGTCGCTCGGAAATCCATACGTCGATCAGGTCACCCCTCTTGCAATCAAGAGCGACACCCGCACATGGAATGATGCAAACAAGGACCTCATTCCGCAGCTCAGTGAACTCGGTCCATCGACCGGCTTCGCGGCAAACAACAACCGCTATGCAACGGACCTGAAGCGCCCATATACATTTGCCGCGTCTGTTGAACTCGAACATCAATTGCCGGGTGACATCAAGGTCAGCCTGGGTTTCTATCACCATTCGGACAAGGAAACGATCGGTTACAAGAATCTTCTGGTGCCGCGCGAGAGCTACATTCCGTTGACGGTAACTGAAGTCACCAGCAATAAGAGTGTGCTGGTTTACAACCAGGCCGCTTCGACGCGTGGATTGTTCGACAATCTCTACGACAACTATCCCGAGATGGATGGCCACTTCAATGGTTGGGACCTCAGCATCACTAAGCGCTTGTCCAAGCATTGGATGGTCAACGGCGGCGTGAGCTTCGGTGACAACTACGGAGATGTGTTCGGTGTGGCCAGCGACCTCAACAATCCGAATTTCTTCTTCCGTCGTGGCCGTTTGGCTGTCGATACGCCGAAAGCCTTCAAGGCATCGGGCCTGTATCAGCTGCCGTACGGCATCGATGTGAGCGCCACCACTCAGTTCACGGACGGATTCCCTGAGCGGCAAACCGTCTCGGTCGGCCGTACCACGGTGAACCTGACGCAGACCACTCAGGTCGTCGATGTGTTGCCCCGCGGTGAAGTACGTCTGCCGGGCAATGCTCTGGTCGATCTGAGCCTTCGCCGAACCTTCAAGTTCCAGGAAAACAAGTTCACCGTGAAGCCGGTGATGGATTTGTTGAACATCACGAATGCCAACACCATCACGGGCCGTATTACTCAGCTTGGTCCGACGTTCGGACGCGTCAGCGGCATCTTGCGCGGACGCACGGTCCGTCTCGGACTGAACGCCAGCTTCTAGATCTGGTCTGTAAGGTAGTAAAACACGGTGGTAACCACTATAAAAGGTGGTTACCACCGATTCATTTAGAGAGGAATCATGGCAAACAGGCTCATTACGCTGCTTGCGCTGGTGCTTTTGACATTAAGTTCCACTGTCGCGCAGGACATACGCACCGGCAGATTGGCTCTACAGGGGGCTGCGACTGCAATGGGAGTCGCAAACGTAAAGACCATCCAGTTTTCAGGCTCTGGTTGGAATGCTGCAGTGGGCCAGAACTACAGCGTTACTGAGGATTGGCCACGGTTCGAGGTATCCAGTTACACGAAACTGATCGATTACGACGGCAAGTACTCGAAAGAAGATTACACACGAAAGCAAGGGGCTTTCCCGGCAAAGGGAGGCGAGACGCTTTCGGGTCCACAGAACATCAGCGCGCTGTCCCTGGGTGAGTTTTCCTGGAACCTGGAAAAGAATCTCGAGAATCCAATGGTTCCCGAAGCAGACCTCCGGCAACTGGACATCGTCATGTCGCCCCACGGTTTTCTCAAGGCCGCAATCGCGGTGACCGCCAAAGGCGCGGCGCTCGCGATGGAGAACGGCAAGAAGGTCACGATTGTGACGCTTGTTGCTCTGGGCAAGTACCACGTCAATGGGACCATCTCCGAAGACAATACGCTGGAGCGGGTTCAGACGTGGGTATCGAATCCAGTCCTCGGCGACATGCTGTACGAGTACCAGTACTCCGACTACAAGGATTTCGGCGGCGTGAAGTTTCCAACCACCATTAAGGGCTTCCAGGGCGATCCCCGATTGAGCGCAGGCCACAGCTCGATGGAACTTCATGTCACAGATGTCAAAGCGAACGTTCCTTCGAACCTGCCGTCGGCCGCTCCGTTTTCCGTGCGTCAGGCTTTCGCTCCTGGCATCATGACGGAGACTCAGCGACGTCAGGGTCTTATCCGTCCGGTGGGCGACAAGGTCTGGTTGATCACGGGCGGAACACACAGCAGCGTTGTGGTGGAGTTCAAGGACTTCCTCGCTGTCGTCGAGGCGCCGACCAACGAAGAGCGCTCACTGTGGGTGTTGCCCGAAATTCATCGCTTGTCACCGAAGCCGATCAAGTATGTCGTCAATACGCATCACCACTTTGATCATCTGGGTGGAATTCGCACTTATGTGGCACAGGGCGCGTCCGTAATCACTCATGAGAGTAATAAACAGTTTTACGAGCAGGTCCTGCTGTATCCCGCGCCGCGGACAGTGCAGCCGGATTTGTTCTCGAACCTGTATCCGGGGTTCGGCGCAAACCGCGTACCCGAGGTTAAGACCGTTGGTGCGACGAAGTATTCGCTGACGGACGGAACCCGTACGATGGATCTTTATGCCGTTCAAGGCCTGGCGCACTCAGCCGACATGCTGATCGCATATCTTCCAACCGAGAAGATATTGATCAATGCCGAACTGTTCTCGCCACATCCGGCCGACGAACCGCCACCGCCGGTGGATGCCAGCATGAAGACGTTTTACGACAATATTCAGCGCTTGAAGCTGGATGTGGCTCAGCACATTCCGATTCACGGTGTGCCCGCACCCAATGCTGACTTTTTGAAGATTCTCGGCAAGTAGCGGAAGCGCCGGAGGCGCGGCAGACTGTAGCCCAGCGCGTAAGCGCTGGGTAATGAATGCGATATTTCATCAGCCCCGGAGGGGCGAAAGCCCTTGTTGGGCGTGGCTTTCGGCCCTTCGGGCCTCAGAATTACCTCGCGACCACGCATCCCCGGCCTCACGGCCGCGGCTACAGGATTTCGCGCCTCCGGCGCTGATTGATTGCAATTAGATGCTCAAACAAGAACAAACGTTGGGCACAACGGCGGGTTCTACAGCCCTTTCTCTTCGTGGTTGCTGGATGTTCAGTCCGCTCCAGGACGCGATCCTGATTCTCTTCACCCCTGTCCTGATTCTTTCCCTTTTTGCCGTCGCGCGATCACGTTCCTGGTTCGACGGCCTCATTTCCTTCGGACTTGCCCTGGCCGTGGCGCATTACCTTCCCGGCATCCTGCGCGCTTACGGAGATCGCTCTTTGCGGCGGCGCTTCCGCATTCGACTGGCGCTAGCGCCCATTGTCTTTTTCGGGCTCAGCATCTTTTTCGCTTATCGCGATCTCCACATCGTCATCCTCATGCAGATGATGTGGGGCGCCTGGCACTGGATGATGCAGATCTACGGCTTTTCCCGGATTTACGACGCAAAGATGACTGTCGAAAGGAAAACCCCGGCTCTTCTGGATCAGGCGCTGTGTTTGCTGTGGTTCGGCATGTGTGTGTTCGTCCTGAAGAGCGACCTTTCCACATACGTTCAGAAGTTTTATGAGAGCGGTGGTTTATTTATCTCTGCCTCGACGTTCCTCTGGTTCGGACGAATCTGGATCGGCATCACTTCGATTGTGACGTTGCTCTATGCGGTGCGCGTCTTTCAGGGAATCAAACAGGGGCAGTGGCCAAATCCGTTGAAGCTGGCATTCATCATTATGACGTTCGTCTACCTCAGCTATACGGCTTCGCTGATCGAACGGCCGGTGGTGGGGTTGGTCATGTTTGAATCGTGGCACGATATTCAGTACCTGGCCATCGTCTGGTTTTTCAATATCAACCGCGCGCGCGGTGCGGATGAGTCCGGACCTTTCATCCGGTTTCTATTCCGACCGAAAGCGATTCTGGTCGCTGTTTATGTCGGTGTGTGTCTCGCTTTCGGGACGCTTACCCATGCCTGGAGACTTTTTGAAGATCAGACGTTCGCGCGTATCGCGATCTCCATTGTTACCGCAACGGCGTTGCTGCACTACTATCTCGATGGCTTCATCTGGAAGATTCGCGAGTCGGAAACCAGCCGTGCGCTCGGCGTGAAAACGTCAGCGGTCGGGCAGCTGGCAGATCGTACTGCCCCGAATGTGAGGGTGCCGCAATGGGTTTGGCACACCGCGGGTTGGTTGTTGTTTCTGATTCCAGCGGTTCTTTTCTTCCAGCGCGAAGGGCATCGTTCCGGCGCCCTCGATATCTATCAGAACGTCGTGGAATCGTTCCCGGATTCTGCCCGTTCCCACTACGAACTCGGCAAGCAGCTTCACGCGGCGGGCCGCCTGCGCGAAGCGAATTTTCATTTCGAAAAATCGCTCACACTTGCTCCGGAAATGGTATCGCCGCAGGTTTCGCTGGGAATGCTGCTGGCAGAGCAGGGGGATCTGGATGGCGGCATACGACACCTTCAAAATGTGCTGCGGGTCGATGCATACAATGCCGAGGCTCACAACAATCTCGGCGTGATCCTTGAAGAACAAGGTCACCTCAGCGAAGCGAGAGAACATCTCCAGAAAGCTGTTGAGTTGAACGGTACGGATGCGCTTTTTCAGAATAACCTCGGCCGCGTTCTTGCCGCACTTGGCGATCTCAACGGCGCGCGCCAGCATCAGGAATACGCGATCCAAATCGACAAGCGTTTCGCCGATGCGCACTTTCAGCTTGGCAGCACGCTGGCGCAAAGCGGCAACCTGGTTCAGGCTCAGGAACATTTGAAGAAAGCGATCGCCATCGATCCCACTCTTGCAGACGCTTATTCAAAGCTTGGAGAGTTGGTGTCTCAACAAGGGGACTTGCCGAAAGCGGTGGAGTATCTCGAACAGGCGCTGAATATCGATCCCGAACTGTACGTCGCGCACGACATTCTCGGCGGAGTTTTCGTTGCACAAGGCAGATCTGCCGATGCCATCGCCCACTATCAGGAAGCACTTCGCATCAACCCGGATTATGCGAAGGCTCAGCAGGACCTCGCGAAGGCCTTGAAACCGTAGGCGCGGGGGGATGCCCGCGAAATCAGGAACGTCGGCATCGCTGCTGATAGCGGATGAACTAAGGCCAAAAACGCGCTAATCTCTCCCAGCTTATCTACTGGAGGAAGTGTTGCGGGAAACGCCTGGAAGCGGACTTGAACGACATCAGCTGCGAGCTCTGCTGGATGCGGCTCGTTTGTTGAATTCCACGCTCGAGTTGAAGGAAGTCACACAGATCATTATCGATGTGGTGCGCGCGGAAGTTCCCGTCGAACGACTTTCACTGTTTGTCGTGGACAGCCGCAGCAACAAACTCCACTCGCTTGTGGCCCATGGGGTCGGAGACGCTGGAATCTCAGTGCCGCTGGGCGCCGGTATTGCGGGGACTGTGGCCGTGACCGGGGAAGTGCTCGACATTGCCGATGCCTACAGCGATGCGCGTTTCGATCGCCACTCGGACCAGAAGCTCGGGTATTACACGAACGACCTGCTCGCCTTGCCGGTCTATAACCGCGAGGGCGAGATCGTCGCTGTGCTGGAACTGCTGAATCGGCTGCGGCCGATCAGCGACAATGACAAGGAATTTCTGTTCGGCATCTCGGTTTACCTCGGGTTGGCGCTTCAGAATGCATGGGCGCATTCTCAACTGCGAACGAGCGAGCAGCTGGAAAAACAACACGTCGTCTTGCGCGATAGTCTGGCCGAGACCGAGAAAACGTCACTGGCGACTGAACTCACGACAAAAGTGCTGAAGGAATTTCAGACGCCGCTGAGCGCCGCGTTGGATTCCGCCGAAACGGTGTTGCGCAACGACGCATCTGCGGCGGAGTTGCGATCGTGCCTTGAGGAGACGATGCGCTCGATCAAACAGGCAGGCAGAGCGATCGCTGCGTTGCAGGAATACTCCGATAAGGAAGCCCACCGTCGCGACCCTGTGGCTCTCGGCGACGTCCTGAAACAGGTCAGCGGCCTGCGCGCCGAGGTCTGGGCGAAAGAAAACATCGAGGCCAGTCTGGTCCTGGAACCCTCTCCCCCCGTGCTCGCTCACGAGCGGCAATTGCAGTTGCTCGTTCTCTATTTGCTCAAAAGCGCGGAACGATCGTTCGGCCGCTCTGCGGCCCGCAAACTCCGGATACATCTGTCAGCGGTTGAAAATATCGTTCGTTTTGAGATTCACGAAACCGGCAGCCGGCCTGAAGTCACGCCGGATATGGCGATTGCCTGTTCGATCGTGGAACAGCACAATGGCAGGATCCAACTGACCAGCGAATCTGACGGCGAACTCATCCTTGTCGAACTCCCCGCGTACTCGGGAGATTAGCGCATCAAGATAAGGCAAGGCTCGGAGCTGCATTATTCCCCTCCTTTGCCAAGGAGGGGAATTACGCTCGCCCGAGGCATTTCTGACCGTTCACTTGCGCTTCGCACCTACGCGGTGGCGGCCGCCTGACGCTTGGCAGCCCTGGCAGCTTTGCCGATCTGTTTAGGATCCGGCAAGTGCAGGAACAGATCCCTTCGAACTTCCGGATTGCTCAGCTTCCAGATGCATCCATCGACGAAGTAATGATGGATCGTCACGATATTCACCCAGGTCAGTCCCACCATGTTCACGATCGGCAGTGCGCCAATCGACGGTCCGAATTTGAGGATTCCGTTGAACACTAACCATGCGGAGACGCACAGCGCCGAATAGTAAACGGCGATCCACGGTAGCGGATGAGAAGGCCTGTGTCTGTTGATCTCCACTCTTGAGGTGAACGTGAGGTATTGAAGCGCGTGGGCTAATTGAAGAACGACGAGCCCGATATGGCCCTGTTGCGAAAACAGCGTGTATCCGAGGTAAAGCGAAAGCACTGGGAGAATCATGCGTACGGGGACGACACGCCCCATTCTTTTCGAAATTCTCCAGAACACCACCGCAGAGATGGCCAGCGAGATATGGGCGATCCACGAGAATTGCGGAAGCGACGAAATCAGCGCGTTCCATCTCAGGAAAGGCGGAATGTTTCCGGTCTTCAAATGATAAAGCGCAAGATGCCAGACGAGAAACGCGTGAAAGACCCAACGCAGCGATCGCCGTTCTGCTGTGGTCATGTTCACATCGCCCAGGCGTGCGAATGTCGCCGTGGTGCCCCAGCCTTGTCCGGTGTAGTGCCAGGCAAGATAGATCGCGCTGAGGTAGTCGAGCAATGTGTAGCCGAAAGGAATTTCGTTCATCCACATCACAATCGCTCCGCCGGCCGAGGCGAGGAGTAGTGCGGGGATGTACAAGGAGGCCCAGGGATAACGCCGTACATTCTCCCGCGTGTTGTAGAGAACGCGGTAGGAAGCCATGAAGTGGGGCCAGTTGATCAGTGCCGTCAGCACGGCAATGAGCCGAGCCCACTCTTTCTCGCTGATCGGCAGCTGCAGCAGCAGAACCGTCGAAAGAAGAATAACCGCCACGCCGCCAATACCAGCCGCATCGATCCATGGCGTAATCAATGCTTTAGGGGCGGCAGTTATTGTTGACGATGTTTCCTTGGACTTCAAAGACGAACTCACAAAGGGCGATGTTACGCGCGGATTATAAACGATTGGTTCAGAGTGCGTTGTCAAAAGGACCGAAGGCCCGGAAGCTTGTAGCTGCGGCCGTGAGGCCGGGGAAAGCATAAGCGCGCGTTTCAGCGCCGGAGGCCCGTAAGCCCAATGCCCACTTGGCTTGCGGCCCTCCGGGCCTGGATCCACGCACGATACCTTATCCCCCGGCCTCACGGCCGCATCTACAGGCTATCGGGCCTCCGGCCCTCTGCTCAGGGACAGGTTTTGGATAGCGTTTCGAGCCAGGTGACGTTCAGGCGTTCATCCTTGGCAGTGCGAATCAGCAACCCTTTGCCCTGCATTTTCTCGCCCTTGTGCTCGTCGATGTGGAAGCCGGATTTGAAGGATCCTGGTGACAGCAAAAGGAATGTGTGTGTGCCCAACACCTGGGCTGAAGCTTGCTTGAACTCGTCGTCCGTCGGTTTATCGGGGTTTCTGCTGCGCATCGGCTCGCTGGATTTCGAAAGTACCCATCCATCCGGCGTTTCGCTCAAACACCCAACCGTTTGAACCAGCGCAAAGTCTGGAACCGGGCCCGGCCCATCCTTCCTGGTTACAAGAATCCGCTCGAGGACATTGGCCTTCAGGTCCGCCTGACCTTCAGGAAACCCGTTGGTCTGAAGAACGTAGGAAAGCACGTCCAGATACTGAGCCTCGCTGAGCTTGTCGCCGCGAGGTGGCATCTTGTTCATTTTCATGAAAAGCGGATTCAGGCTGTCTTCCAGCCAATGACCGAGAAAAACTCCACCTTTCAAAGGGGGATTCTCGCCGCCGGAAAGATCCGCCATGTGGCAGCGGCTGCAGGTGTTGTCGAAGGTGTCGCGGCCTCGTGCGGCCTGTGCCGAACTGTAAACGCCGTCCCAGATATTTTTGTCGGGCTTGGTCGTCGACTGAGCGGCCGCTACCGCAGCGATTACCGGAAGCAGAAAAAGGAAGATGCGACTACTTCGCCGCAGTCTTGGCCACAGTCTCTTTTTCATATTCCAGCACCTCGACAGCCGGTTGCATTACAGGTCGTTGTTGCCGTCCGCCGGCCAGTTCGTGCTTTAGCGTCGCACGATCGAGCTCGTTTTCCCAACCGGAAATGATAATGGTTGCGATGCCGTTCCCGATGAAATTGGTTATGGACCGCGCCTCAGACATGAATCGGTCAATCCCGAGGATCAGCGCAAGACCCGCAACCGGAATCGTTGGTACGACGGCCAGTGTCGCCGCAAGGGTGATGAATCCCGCACCGACAACACCCGCAGCGCCTTTGGATGTGAACATGGCGACCGTCAGCAGCGTGATCTGCTGCATGAGGGTGAGTTCGATATTCAGGGCTTGCGCGACAAATATTGCCGCCATGGTGATGTAGATGTTGGTTCCGTCCAGGTTGAAGGACATGCCTGTTGGAATCACGAGACCGATCACCGATTTCGAACAACCGAGCTTCTCAAGCTTCTCCATCAACGGCACCAGTGCGGTTTCCGATGACGATGTTCCAAGAACAGTCAGTAACTCATCCTTGATATACAGAATGAACCGCAGGACATTGAATCCCGAATACAGGCAGATCGCTCCGAGGACCACGCCGATGAAAAGAACGCAGGTCAGGTAATAACTCGCCATCAATGTCGCCAGTGGTCGCAGCGAGTCCAGTCCATAGCGGCCGATCGTGAACGCAACCGCGGCGCCCGCGCCGATTGGAGCGAGCTTCATGATTGCGTTCATCATCGTGAAGAAGACTTTGGATAACTCTTCAATGAAGCGATGGACAATGCCGCCATGACCACCGAGGCGCATCATGGCGTAGCCGAACAGAATGGCAAGGAGCAGGATCTGCAGCAAATCGCCGGTGCTCGTAAAGGCGTCGGTAAATGTCTTTGGGATGATGTGCAGGACGAAACTGGAAGTGCTCTGTTCCGAAGCCGCTTTCGAATAGGACGCAACCGCGGCAGGATCGAGTGTCGCCGGATTTACATTGAAGCCGGCTCCGGGCCGCACGACATTCACGACGATAAGACCGATCAGGAGTGCAAACGTAGAGACGACTTCAAAATAGATCAGCGTCTTGGCTCCGACGCGGCCCACTTTCTTCATGTCGCCGGCGCTGGAAATGCCCAGCACGACGGTGCAGAAGATGATCGGCCCGATCAGCATCTTGACCAGTGCGATGAAGCCGTCGCCGATAGGCTTCAGCTTCACGGCAGCGTCTGGATTGACGAACCCGAGCAGACCGCCGGCAACGATTGCCAGCAGCACCCAAAAGTACAGGTATCGCGTCATGCGTCTCATCGGGGATGTACCTCATCTATCCGTGAAGTCATTAAAACTGATACCTCACACCTACTTCGATCTTCCTCGGGTCGCCGGCGCTTGTGGACTTCTTGAAATTGGGAGACGTCATCACTCCGGAAGGCGCTGCATAATTCGGCCGGTTGAAGGCATTCGTGACATTTGCAAACACGTTCAGGTTCGTTCGCGTCGTGTTATTCGACGTTTTCGTTCCAAGAAAGATGGCTTTCGAGATATTAAAATTGGACAGGATCAAATTCGTTCCCCGCTCTGTGCTTCGAGGAAGTCCGGGTGGCCGGTCATTGACGGAGTTGTCCTGATTGTCGTCCCTGCCGGTTGTGACCGTGTATTTGCCGTGCGATTTATAGCTCGTGGTATTCGTCAGGAAAATGCCGAGTGGCAGTCGCGCGTTGACCGTCGTATCCAGCGCGTTCATGGGCGCTACGATGATTGCCCAGTCGGACGCGAAATTGTATTGATCCGAATTCAAGCCCTCCGGTCCGTATGCCGAAGCTCCACCCACATTTACTCCGAGGTTATTCGACGGAACGGAATCCAGCCACTCTCGCGTGAATGTGTATGCTGCGGAAACGTTGAAGATGCTGAATCGTTCCCTTACGGTGGCTCGGACGTTATGCATGATGTCCGAGGCGGACGATTCCAGACTGATGATGTTTCCACGATTCGGATACGGCCGGACACAGGTGGCACTGGTTTGACCGGCCTTGCATGACGCCGGAATCGAGGACGTGATGTCTATCGGCGCATTCAGATTATGCGGCCGGAGGCGGTGCACTTCGCGATTGCGATCGTAAGCCAGACTGAAGAACAGGTTGTTCAGGAACGTCCGCTCATACGAAAGCAGCAACACGAAGTTGTACGGAGCGACGGTATGCGCATCGATCATTCGGATCGACGGATTGCGAACGGCTCCGGACTTGAAGGGATCGTCTACGGTCGGATTATCGACAATGATTTCGTACTGATGAACTCCGTCTCGCCGCGTGTAGTTTTCGATCAGGCTCAGCGGTATTCGTTGATGAAAGGTTCCAATACCACCGCGAATAACCGTCGCTTTGCGAAGCGCGTAGGCGAATCCCAGTCGCCCGTCGAGGTTGTTGCGATCGTGGATATTGGTCTCCACTTCATATCGGGCCCCGTACATCGCGGTTAAACGTGGTGTGAGTTTGAAGTCGTTCTGCGTGAACACTGCAAACTCCCATTGATCCACTGTTAACTCCGGAGTGCCGCCGTTCACGCGATAGCTGATTGCTTTTCCCTGGCGGTACGCGTCCAGGCTCGAGAAAGTGAAAGCCCCGACGAACATGTTCCTCGAAACCGATTGATTGCGCCGGCGCACACCGCTGAATCCGGATTTCATCGTGTGCTTTTCGCCGAGCCGCGAGTAGAGATTGCCGAACTCTATCGTGCGGCCATCGTTCGTCAGATTGTTCTGCGCTCCGCCGGTCGAAAATGCGTCTAAAACCGTGAACTGAACGGATTCTGTGTTGGGAACGGTTTTGTCGTGATTCGTCGTGATGTTGACTCGGGTTTCGTAAAGAGCCTGTGCGGATAAAGCCGTGAATTGCTTCAACTCGACGTTCCAGGCCCGCGCATCGTTACGATAGGCGCGGTCGGGCATTACGAAACCGCCCACACCCTGATTCAGGTTTTTGGTGGTGTTGAAGCCGGCATTCAGGCTGATGGACGTCCGTTCGGAAACCTGAAGCGTGTTGTTCGTGTTAAACGATCGCGCCGTTGACGGGCGGGTGATTCCCAGAGAGAAAATGCTGTCCGGCAGTGTGGCGCGAATCGTGTCGATATTTTTCGCCTCGTTCTGCACAAATATGAAACGCGTCGTCAGATGTCCCGGGACAAGGGGCCCGCTGACATCGACCGTTCCCTGGCGTTCCTGATATGGCGGCTTGTTCTGCGCAAAACGCTTTCCGGCATTGAGAGAGGCGTCCTTCCATAAGAACTGACCGTTGCCATGCCAGGAGCCGGCGCCACCCCGCTGGATGACTTCGGTCGCCTGAGTTACGGCTGCCGTATTGTTACGGGTGAAGCGATAGCCGCCGTCTTCCGAGGTGAACGAATTATTGTTGATTCGAACGTACTGGGTTTCGTTCTTCCTCGGCGCACCCGCCGAGGTCGCTGCAGGTGTTAGCGGATTCTTTTCGATATATAGCGACCACGCCTTCAGCTGGTCGGGGGTAAGGTAGTCCTTTAGTTTGGTTAGAAACTCATTTTGCATCCAGTTGATGGCGGACTTGAGCCGATCGGCATCCTGGCCCTGGGTGGGGCCGGCGGTAAAATTCATCAGGTCGCCGAACAGGTCTTCGGATGCTTTCCGGCGATCTTCCATCATCAGAACGATCGCTTTATCCTGCGTTTCCGTGAACGGTACGTTGGCTTGTGACAGCGCGCTTTGAACTCGTTCCTTCAATCCAGGCAACGGGTTAGCGGTCCCTTGAGCCCACGCAGATATCCCCATGACCAGTATTGCCATGACGACAGGGATAGCTCTCATTGTGCGTAATCGCATAGGGTTTTTGGCGGCGGAAGGACTTTTGATCCGGGCACATTATATGAAAGGGTTAGATTTCTAGGGTCGAAAGGGGTGTCGCAGTTTGTCGCACGGTCGCGGGTTCTCGGACCACGATTGCCGGGGACCATTGGTGATTGCGTATGACATATTGCGCACCTGGAGATTGCCGGCCATTGCGCAATGGCTTCGAATGCGCGATGCGCGATATGTCATACGCAATCACCAATAATTTTCTTCAGGGAGTCAAACGGTATCCATCCCCATGAACTGTCTGGATGAACCGTGGATGTTGAACATCGGGCTCGATCTTTTTTCTAAGCCGGGCGATGGCGTTGTCCACAGATCGTGTCAGGGGCGCTTCGGGGTAGCCCCAGACGGCTTTTAGAAGCTCATCACGCAAAACGACCCGACTTTGGTGCTGGGCAAGATACCGCAGGATTTCGAACTCTTTGTCCGTTAGTCGCAAGGGCTTGTTTTGGCGTTCCGCAGTCCGAGCGGCAAAGTCGACAATGACGTCTCCGATTCGCAGAAGGTCGACTCCCGGATGAACTCTTCGCAAAACAGCGCGAACTCGCGCCAGCAGTTCTTCCATATCGAACGGTTTGGTGACGTAGTCGTCGGCTCCGAGTTCCAGCCCGCGCAGTTTGTCGGCTTTCTGACTGCGCGCCGTTAAGACAATGATCGGTGTGGGGCCGGTATGTCTTAACGATTCGAGGATCTGAAGTCCGTCGCCATCGGGAAGGCCGATATCCAACAGAATAATGTCCGGCGCCTGATGGCGGGAGGCATTGAGGGCAGCTCGGCCTTCGGTGACCCAATGCACCTGGAAACCTTCAAACACCAGGTTGTCGCGCAGGATACGGCCCAGCGCGGTGTCGTCTTCAACGATGAGAACGGTGCCTTTCATGTTCAGCTTTTTGCTATCGGCAATCTGACGGTAACAGTGGTGCCGACGCCCACTTCGCTGTGAATGGACATCGAACCGCCATGATCGTCCACGATCCGCCGTACGATCGCGAGCCCGAGCCCTGTACCTCCCGTGCCCGCATGTTTGCCTCGGAAGAAGCGACGAGTCACTTTGTCCACTTCGTCTTCCGGAATCCCGATTCCGTGATCCCGAACGCTGAGTGCCACGAACTTGTCGTCGGTCGACGCTTCTATGATCAGGCGGCGTTCATCACGAGAGTACCTGATCGCGTTGTCCACGAGGTTGTCCAGCATCAACTCCAGAGCGGTCTTGTCTCCCTTGACTGCTGGAATATGCGGAGGGATTTCGCGGACAAGGTTAAAGCCCATCGATTTAAGTTGAGCGCGGAAGTTTTCGAGAACGTCGTCCACCAGCGTTTCGACGGGGACGGCTTCAAACGCATACACCTCCGTAACGTCTGTAATTCGGGCGAAAGCCAGCAGGTTCTCGACTAATCGCTCGAGCCGCTTTGCTTCCTGAACAAGGAGGCCTGCATATTCCTTGAAACCGCTTTCACCGGGAACGCGGCCGGAAACCACGGTGTCCCCGATCGCGCGAATGGTGGCGATGGGGGTTTTCAATTCGTGTGTGACTGTCGAAACGAATTCCGAGCGCATTTCCGTGAGCCGTGACGTGGTGCGGGCGGCTCGAACGGTCAGAACCAGGCCGAGTCCGAGAGAGATTCCGGCGATTGCCGCGATGATGCGAGTGCGGTTTGCACCACGGACGGCTTCCCGCAAAGCGGGATCATCCAGGAGTCCGATCTGAACGGTCCACAACTCCCGCGAAAGATCGGCAGGCGGATCCAGTTCGATGAGGGCGGGATCGAAAAACGTCATCGGAAAAGAACGGCGGACGACGTCAGGGCGTTCGGGGCCAAGACGCGACCCCGTAACGGGGTCACCCTTTGAGTCGGCGACGGCAAGTTCAAATCGCCCTTCGGTGGCACTGATTCGAGAAACCTGCCGAATCAATTCCCGGAAGTATTGCGTTCGCACCCAATCCAGATTCACGGTGAAACCAAAGACGGCGCGAAGATCCTTTTTCATGGCGTCGCCATAAATCAGGCGGGCGACGATTTGATATGGCGTCTTGCCGAGAGTTGTTTCAAACGTGGAAAAGGTCCGGCCCTGCATCCCGTCCGCTCGGATGCGTTTCATCAGCGCGTCCGCACCTTTGGGATTTTCGGCGACGATCACCGGAAAATGCACGGGGGCTCCGTCCCCAGGAATCCAGGATGGTGTGCGATCCGGACGGTTGAAGAAGACGGGATTCACATCCTGTTTATCTTCGCGCCACGCGAAGAACGATTCCGGATACGGATAGCGCGCAAAGCCGCTGGCCACCACGGTTCTGACGTCATACGGCGGCATCAACATGAACTCGTCCCAGCGCGGTGATGACAATATGGAGGTCTGGGCTCCCCGCATATCCCGGCTGACCGCTCGCAACAACAGGTCGGCCGTTTCTCGTGCTCGTCTATCCGCCAGGGATGCCGCACTGGTCTGCCATCCGCTCACAGCCTGATGGTCCAGCCAGATCAATACGCCTGCTGAAATGATGACTCCGATGGTGAGAAGGACTGCGAAGTCGCGCTTCATTGCGGCGTTGCCTCAAAATCGCTTTGAACATCAACTGCGCCGAGGGCTGAAGCCCCCGGCCTACACGGTTGTTCCAGATCTTGTAGACCGTGGGCTTTAGCCCACGGTGCATTTCCGGATTCAAACACTTCTGCGGCAAAGCCTTTCATTGCGTGATTTCCCGTTCGCGGTAATAGCGTGCCGCGCCGTCATGCAATGGAATTGGAGTCGCCGGAGCCTGTTCCAGATCGATCAGGCGCAGAGACGCTTGTTCGAGTGCGACGGCAGGCAAAGCCTCAAATAACGCTTTGGTCAGGTTGTAGACGAGCGACTCGTCCAGCTCGCTTCGACAAAGAAGGACATTGTCGACTCCGACGGTTTCGATCGGCGTTGAGTATCCGGCGTACTTCCCTGCAGGTATGACGACGCGTCTCAAAAAAGGATGTTCATGCCGCAGCGATTCGATGATCGGGCCGTGCAGCGGGATCAGTCGTGCGCCCGATTTTGTGGCAATCGCCACCGATTCCAACGGGTCGCTTCCGAGAACGAAGAACGCGTCGAGGGTACCGGCAACGAGTCGGGTGGCCGCATCATTGAAGCTGATGCCTTCGACGTGGACGGACTCCGGATCGACGTTGAATGCGGTCATCACGAGATCGGCGGAAACTGCCGTGCCGGTGCCGGGCAATCCGATGCCGACCCGCTTGCCTTTCAAATCCTCAACCCGTTGGATGCCGGATTGGGCGCCGACAACCAGATGGAGCGGCGTTAACTGAAGTACGGCGATTCCGCGCAGTTTGTCGAAACGTTCTCCTTTGTTACCGAGGCCACTGGCGAATGCGGTGTAGGCAACGTCGGCGAAAGAGAAGCCGATATCCGCGTCACCGCGCTGCAGCGCTTCGACGTTACGGCCGGAGCCTCCGCTTTCGGTAACTTCAATCACAACGCTCGGCAGCGCGGTGCCCAGCGCGCGTCCCAGGGCTTCTCCCAGCGGTTTGAAACCGCCGCCTGGAATACCTGCGGTGAACCGCACATGGGCAGGCGGCGGACCTGCGGCGTCATGACGGCAGGCGCTGCCAAAGACGATCAGAAGTAGGACGACAAACGAACGCTTCATTTTCTCGCGATCATGGTCTGACGCGCGGAGTCGGATGGCTGAAAACAGTCTGCCCGTTCTCCTTATGCTGACCCATCAGCGATTCCGGCGCTTTGTCATGTTCCACCCAGTCCACGATCGCCCCAACCCAGTCGATCGTGTCCGCTCCCGGCCCTCCGGAGCAATGACCCATGCCGGGTACCATGAACAGACGGTAGAACTGCGCAACCTTTTCCGGTCCGCCTGCGATTGCGGTCGCGGCGCGGTAATAATCCACCATGGCTTCCGGCTGAACCCGATTGTCGGAATAGCCGGAATACGAAAGGATCTTAACGCCTCTCGTTTGCAGTGCCCGCAAATCCGGATTCGAACTGCTCCACATCGATTCGACGGCATTCACGCGGTCCGGATCCCGATCGAAATCGACATCTGTAATCTTGAAGTCCCGATTGACAGGCGTCTGCATGAACGCCTGTTCCTGAAACCATTCCTGCCGGCTGTTGTAATCCGGAGCGCTGGCCGGATCGGAAGTTTTTGCGATCCAGTTTGCCCATATCGTTTCGGAGCCGCGCGCCAGTCCAAAGATCTGCGCTCCGCCCAGAAACACCGGTTTGCCCTTCGAGTTCCGCGGACCGTCGTAGACCTTCTGTACAAACGCTGCTTGTGCGCGGCTGATGCAATTCGCCTTGATTTCCGGCGTTGGGCACACAATTGTCATCGGATCGAATTTGCAGGCGAGGGGATTGTCGATAAAGCCGCGTTGCTTCGCATCAGCTGTCGCACAAGCGGCGACGGCGGCCGCCGTGATCTTGGGCAAATCAGCCTGAGTCACAATGCTCTTGCCATCTTTTCCGATGTTCGACTGCATGATCCACGCTGGAAGAAAATAGGCGCCCGCCCTGGGATTGCCCACGTCGCCGGCGATGATTCCATCGAAATCGCCCGGGAATCGCTGCGCATTCACCATCGCCGCGCGGCCTCCGCTCGAGCAACCGCGGAAGTAGGCGAAGTTCTGTGAGCGTCCGTAGAACGCCTTGACCAATTCCTTGGCTGCAACGGCGGTCAGGTGCGTTGCGCGGAACGAGAAGTCGACCAGCTGCTGGAAGTCTTTCGTCCAGAAATCGTCGCTCGCTGCATGGCCGAGATCCGTTGCGACGACAGCAAAGTCGGTCGCCAGCACGTCGTTGCAGCTATCAATATTGACGTTTCCGCCGGATCCGCCGCTGCCCTGAGCGAGCAGTCTGCCGTTCCAGTTTTTGGAGGGAAGACGAACTTCAAAATTGATCGCGCCGGGTCCGATCCTGCCAACGATGCGGCAATGTTCGGGCAGCCCTTTACCCGCAGCGACGATCTCCGCTTTAGATATCGTGGTCGGACCATCGCGCATCCCTTCCAGCTTTGCCGACATGAGTCCGGCGCAATTGCCTGGAGTCTGAGAAAAAGCGGGAATCGCGAATACGACCGCAAGAATAGCAATGAGAATCAGTCTGGTTCCTAATCTGCCCACTGGCGCCTCCGCTGCAAGGTCCTGTGTCTAAAGGACAAACGTGTAGTGGCAGCATCATAGTGGTAAACGCGGGAGATGGCGAGGAAAGGAAAAGTATCAAATTGTCGTCAATTCCGTCCGCGAGTTTCGAATTCCGACTGCGAAAATCGAATTCCTTCAGCGAAAAACGTTTCCCGGCTGCGAGAATCGAATGCCTTCAGCGAAATAC